>PDWI01006030.1_pt1 | contig 15391 bp, 15 predicted proteins | sample 1430891 | NCBI WGS metagenome assembly PDWI01 (sample SAMN01162508, study PRJNA174530) | Oral metagenome, whole genome shotgun sequencing project. | biome: Marine environment; feature: Marine mammal; material: Swab sample of the gingival sulcus; isolation source: swab sample of gingival sulcus... | reverse complement strand
CGGGTTGGTTGCCTATTGCTTCCAGCCCAAAAAACCTTCAATCACACCGCTGGCAGAACACCAAATCTCATTCGCTTAAGCAAAACTCAGGTTAATAATAAAAGTGCGCTTTATTTTGACTCAGGCCTGACGAACTAGATCTATTTAATCACAACAACTGTTTTTGTGTTGCCGCAGGCTGTATCTTGCGTCAGGGTAAGATCCCGGCACGGCTAGCTGTCATGTATTATTCAAAATAACCAACCGATAAAAGACCAATGCTAACCAATAAATCCATACTTATCACAGGGGGCACAGGCTCTCTGGGTAAAGAACTGACAAAGACTATTTTGGCAAAATGGCCAGATGTGGACAAGCTCATCATCTATTCACGGGATGAGCAGAAACAATTCCAGATGGCGCAGGACTATCCCGCTGACAAATACCCGATGATTCGTTTTTTTGTGGGTGATGTGAGGGACTTGGAGCGCATGAAGCGCGCGTTCAATGGAGTTGACTGTGTGATTCATGCGGCGGCGATGAAACACGTTCACATTGCAGAGTATAACCCAGACGAGTGTGTAAAAACAAATATCGGTGGTGCTGAGAACGTCATTAAGGCTGCACTCAGCCGCGGTGTAAGGGATGTGGTTGCTTTGTCTACGGACAAGGCCTGTGCGCCGATCAATCTCTATGGTGCTACCAAACTGGCATCAGACAAATTATTTATTGCAGCTAACAACATTACGGGAAAAAATGATGTCAAATTCTCGGTGGTGCGTTATGGAAACGTAATGGGGTCGAATGGTTCCGTTATGCCGTTTTTCCTGAAACGCAAGAAGACTGGGGTTTTGCCGATCACAGACCCGACGATGACCCGCTTCAACATCTCACTGGCTGATGGAGTCAAAATGGTTCTCCATGCGCTTGAGCATGCGTGGGGGGGCGAGCTGTTTGTTCCCAAGATCCCCTCTTACAGGATTACAGACCTTGCCGAGGCAATCGGCCCGGATTGTGAGCATCCAGTGATTGGGATTCGTCCAGGTGAGAAGATCCACGAAGAAATGATTACCTCCTCGGATTCCTTTACCACCTACGATCTTGGGAAATATTATGTGATTCTACCCCAAGTGACGAACTGGGACTTGGATGCTTACATTCAACATTTCGGCGCCAAGCCAGTCGAACAAGGGTTTAATTACTCCTCTGGAGAAAATAAAGATTTTCTCAGTGTGGACGAGTTACGTGCATTGATCGCAAAGCACGTTCCGTCTGTATGAACTAAACGGTTGGATTAACGTCAAATAAGTAAAGTAGATCTCTCTGGGATCTCCTGATGCCACCTCCAAAGAACAAATGATTCCCTACGGAAAACAATCGATTGGAAAAAAAGATATAGCTGCCGTCGTGGAGGCACTTCAGTCGGATTTCCTGACGTGTGGTCCGCGAGTGGAAGCGTTTGAGAGGGCTTTTGCCGAGTATGTCGGAGCGAAGCATGCCGTGGCGGTTTGCAATGCGACTGCCGCGTTGCATTTAGCCATGCTGGCTGCTGATATTCAAAAAGGTGATAGGGTCATCACATCGCCCAACACCTTTTTGTCCTCTGCCAACTGTGCCGCATTTGTTGGGGCAACACCTGACTTTTGTGACATCAATCCGTTAACCTACACCATGTGCTCTGACGCACTGTGTGACTCGTGGAAAGACGATACCAAGGCCGTTGTCCCCGTGGCATACGCTGGACAGTCGGCAGATATGAAAGCGATCGCCTCAATTGCACGTGAGCGGGGGGCGGTGATTATCGAAGATGCTTGTCATGGAACGGGGGGCGGTTTTTTTGAGGATGGCAAAGCGTGGAAACAAGGTGGTCATCCTTGGGCGGATATGACGGTGTTTAGCTTCCATCCTGTCAAGACACTAACAACAGGTGAAGGTGGTATGCTGGTCACGGATAACGATCATTATGCCCAAAAAGCACGGCTGTTGAGAATGCATGGGATGTCCCGCGAATTGGCTTCTTTCCAGGGTTTGGGTTCTGACGACCCTTTCTTGGAAGAAAAAGGACCGTGGTATTATGAAATGCATGAGTTGGGCTACAATTTCCGAATCACGGATATCCAGTGTGCCTTGGGTTCCAGTCAACTGGAACGCCTCCCGGAATTTGTCGCCCGGCGCCAAGAAATTGTTGCCCGTTATAACGAAGCTTTTTCTCGTATCCCCTGGATTGAGACTCCTGCTGTGCGTTCCCCCGAGGACAGGGAGCTAGTTTCTTGGCACCTCTACACGGTTCAAATCGACTTTGGAGTTCTTGGCATGACGCGCACGAAGGTCATGGAGACCCTCCGAAGTAAAGGTGTGGGGACACAAGTTCTCTACATCCCAGTATACCTGCAGCCATACTACCGCGCTGCCTACGGCTATGGTCAGGGCAAATGTCCACACGCAGAAAACTACTACACCCGTGCCCTGAGCCTTCCCCTCTACCCGGCCATGAGTGACGGCGATGTAGAAAAAGTCATTTCGGAAGTGCGTTGTTTTCCGCTCTAGATGTCATTTTCAGTTGAGTATTTTAACAAACTGACAATTTTTTTTCGTAAGCCTTATGTCTCCGTCTGTTCTTATCCAGTGTCGCAGCGCATCTACTCGTCTGCCTGGAAAAGCTTTATTGCCCGTTAGGGGGATGCCGGCAGTTGTTCTATGTGCCAAACGAGCTGCGAATACTGGCCTCGATGTCAAGATCCTGACGAGCAATGATCCCAGTGATGATGTTTTATGTGAAACACTTGATAAGCATAGCGTTCCCTATTTTAGGGGGAGTCTCGAAGATGTTTTGGATCGATTTTGTAGTGCGTTAGACAACCATCCTGAAGATACGCTTGTAGTTCGCCTGACAGCCGATAATTTGTTCGTGGACGGGGCACTTATTGAAGAATCCCTGCAAACTTTTCAAAAAGACAACAAAAGGCATTACCTGAGCCTCCATCCTCCCATCCTTACAGGAACTCCATATGGCCTCAGTCTTGAGATTTTTTCGATCTCAGCACTAAGGGCTGCAAATAAGGCTGCAACTTGTGATAGCGACAGGGAACATGTTACTCCATGGATTGTGCGTAAATATGGTGTCCAAACATATCGTCCAGCGGATTTGAGATCAAACCAAGGACATCTTCGTTGCACGATGGATTCATGGGGAGATTATCAGCGAATACTCAAAATATTTCGAAAAACATCAAATCCCGTTTTGGCGACATGGCAAGAACTATGCGAACACCTGCATGCCATTTCTCCACATTATGGCGTTCCTGGCGTTATAAAGAACGGCATGAGTATAGGAACTTTATCTATGGGCACAGCTCAAATTGGCTTGTCATATGGTATCAAAAATACAGAGGGGGAACTTCCCTCTGTCAAAGCAAAAGAACTGGTGGTTCGCGCTATAGATCACGGCATAACTCATTTCGATTGTGCCTCTGCCTACGGAGTGGCGGAGCGACGTCTGGGAAACATTCTTTCAAAAGACTACCATTCCAGAGCTGTAGTCACTACAAAACTCTCACCCCTTGCAAATCTTCCCGAGAAGATGGGAGAGAAGGAAATAACGGCTTTTGTTGAGAGTAGTGTATATCGCTCATGCGTGCATCTTAATCTGCGTTCTCTACCATATCTACTCCTTCACCGTTGGCAACATAGAAGGAGTCATCATGGCCTTATTTGGAAAGTGCTCAGGCAATTACAACAGGAGGGAGTGATTGAGAAACTTGGCTCCTCTGTTCAAAATCCAGACGAGGCTATTGAGGCTATTCATGACCCTGATATATCTTTTATTCAGCTGCCTTTTAATATGCTTGATAGCCGTCTTCAAAAAGCTGGTTTCTTGAATGAGCTGAGTAAACGCGACGATGTCATAATTCAGGCTCGAAGTGTATTTCTTCAGGGGTTACTTCTTACTTCTCATAACAATTGGCCTGCCATTGAACAAATTGATTCTGCTGACATAAGAAGGTGTCTATTTTCTTTTGTAAAAGAGTTTGGAAGAGATGGGGTGGATGATTTGTGTGTTGCTTATGTCCGGGCCCAACCATGGGTTGATTGTTTGGTTATCGGGATGGAAACTATACAGCAACTTGACAGGAATGTCCGTCTTTTTCAAACAGCCCCTCTCAAAAAAGAAGAGTGCATTAGAATAGAAAAGGCATTTTACGATATGCCAGAAAGACTCCTCAACCCAGCTCTGTGGGAAAAGTAAAATATGAAAAGTGTAGAACTCAATAACCAACGTATTTTAGTAACGGGTGCTGCGGGACATCTTGGGTCAGCGATATGCCATCAATTGGCTCAGTCTGGGGCTCATGTGATTATCAATGGTCGTTCTAAAGAAAGACTCATGGCCTTGAAAAAATCAATCCAAGCCCATAAAGGGACATCGACCATTATTGCAGGTGATATCACCAGCGATTCTGATCGTAAAACCCTTGTAAAAAGGCTGCAAACAGAATTTGGATATTTGGACGGACTCGTTAACAACGCTTATTCTGGATCTGTTGGAACAATTGAGAGCACTACTCTGGATCAAATGCGAGAAAGTTTAGAGATTAACGTCGTTGCTCCATTTGCTCTCACCAGAGAGCTATTTCCTCTATTCAAGAAATCAAGCAGTCCTTCAGTTGTTAACATTGCATCCATGTATGGTGTTGTTAGTCCCGATGCTCGAATATATGGCAATAGTGGCTCAAATAATCCGCCTTTTTATGGAGCGGGAAAAGCAGGTCTTATACAACTAACCCGATATTTGGCATGTCACTGGGCGACAGAAGGTATTCGGGTCAATTCTGTTAGCCCCGGTGCCTTTCCTCCCGAAAGTATTAAGGTAGAAAACCCCGAATTTTATGCAAAGCTTTCCTCGAAAGTTCCCATGGAAAGAATAGGAAAGCCTGATGAAGTAGCTGGAGCCGTTCAATTCCTTCTATCTTCTGCAGCTTCTTATATTACAGGTATCAATCTTCCAGTTGATGGAGGGTGGACCGCTGGGAGTAATTAATTCGATGGGCTCATGAATACCTTTTCCTGTTAGCTGAGATCAAGAAGGAGGCTATGGTGATTGAAAAGTTGGTTGCTCATGCGGTGATGGAGACACCTATTAAAATCCGACCCGTAGCCTCAAAATCGCGCACTAAATTTCCCGAAGAACTGTCTAAATAATGCTTTCTACCCTCCTTATCCGCGCAGATGCCAGTGCCCAAATGGGCACGGGGCATGTTATGCGCATGATTGCTCTTGCCCAAGCGTATATGCGGCGTGGTGGTCGTGTCGTGTTAGTTTCGGTTCAGTGCCCGCCATTGCTTATTGAACGAGTGCGTGAGCATGGTATTGAGCACCAGTTGTTGGCTGGCTGTGGCTTGGGGGATGAAAAAGATGCGAAGGCTACGCTGGAGCTATGTGTGGAGCTTGAAACTGAATGGATGGTTTTGGATGGATACCACTTTGATAAGGATTATCAGAAAAATGTAGTGGGTAATGGAGCCAAGGTGCTCGCGATTGATGACTACGGTCATTGCGAGACGTGGCATTGTGATGCGGTTCTGAACCAAAATCTGGGAGCTGAGCAGTGGAGTCACCGCCAGACAAGTCAAAAGGAAACTGCCTTTTTCTTGGGTTCCTCGTTCACGCTTTTGCGCCAGGAGTTTGAAAAGGGAATAGCAAGGGCAAAAGAAGTGACTTTTCCTCTACGAAATATTCTCATTACTTTGGGAGGCAGTGATTTTGACAATGTAACGAAAAAAGTGCTCGAGGGTTTTGACTCTCTCGGTGGTGCTTCCCTTTCTCTACGCGTTCTCATCGGATGTAGCAACGCCCATCGCGACTGTCTTGAGAGACTTGCCAGAGCCTCGCATCATGATGTTGAACTGCTTGATAATGTGCGGGACATGCCCTCCATGTATGCATGGGCTGACGGTGTGATTTCTGCTGGAGGAAGCACCTGCTGGGAATGGCTTTCCTACGGGCTTCCTGGTATTGTGGTGACGATAGCAGACAATCAGAAACCGCTCGAAGTGGAACTCCGTAAACGCCACCTCGCGCTCTGTTTGGGATGGCATGCTGATAGTAGTGCCGAAAGGTATGCCGAACACATTGCGGGTTGGCTTAAAGGCACGGACGCACAAGCCTCTTTCGAGGTAAAGCGCCAACTTTTTGATGCACAAGGAGCCGCGCGCGTCGCTTCTTTTTTAACATAAAGAATTAATACACAAATGACTATTTCTCTCCAAGCGATTGATCCATCTCAGCACGCCCGATTCCTCTACGAAGCGAGACGCCAACCCGATATTGCACGTTTCATGTATCAGCAAGAAGACTTCTCTTGGAAAAGTCATCTTGCGTGGCTCAATGAGATTGCCAAGGATACCACGCGCATAGATTGGGTGGTTACTCTGGACAAGCAACCCGTCGGACGTGCTTATCTCACGCAAAAGGATGATGAGAACGCTAGCTGTGCATTTGGCATGTTTATTGCATCTACCAAGGCGCGTTTGCTTGGTGCGGGTGCTGCTGCAGAGTATTTGTCTCTTAACTATGCCTTTGATGTGTGGCAACTCGACAAGGTTTTCTGTGAGGTATTTCTTGTGAATGAAGCTCCTCTTCGCATGCACTCTCGCATGGGATTTGTTGAGGAAAGAGTAATCAAAGACCACGCATCCTTTGAGGGGAAGTCAATGGATGTCGTCGTCTTATGTCTCACCAGTGAGGCTTGGCAGGGCCGCCGCTCGAGTATTGCACATCTTCTCGAAAAAATCCTTCCCAAGGAAGGTTCTTTCGAGTAGCCTTGCCCCTCAATTCCATTGCATTGACATGAATATTTCTCAAACAATCGAAAAACACTTCCGCGAAGCTCTTGAGCAGTGTGACGCTCCAGTTCCAGAGTCTTTTTCTGAAGACATGGTTCTCCTTGAGAGCGGGCTGGACTCCTTGGGCTTTGCCATTTTGGTATCAACATTGGAGCGAGCACTTGGCTACGATCCCTTTGTCCTTATGGAAGAGGCCGTCTATCCCACGACATACGGTGAGTTTATCGGCATTTACAAGCGTTATCAACCGCAGCAATAGATAATGAGCTTTCTTGGGGAACTCCAGCAGAAAGGGGGGAGGCAAAAGCTGCTCTACGCCACGCATGGAAGCTACACGGCGGCAGAGATATGTGAGCAAGCAAACTCCCTGAGGGAGGGAATTTTTTCGGGCTTGCGCGGCAAGACTGTGAGTTGCTTGTGTAAAGACGCAGCGGCTCTGACGATTGCCCTTGTTGCCCTTGACGGATGGGCAGGTGAGGTGCTCCTCCTTCCTTCTTCAGGCAAGGGGCCTCTCCTAGAAGATCTGGAAAAGCGCGCGGGGGTCTCTGTGCGAGTTGAGAACAGCGAGCACGCGATCCGCTATTGCTGCGTTGAAAGGCAAGAAAATGAAACAAAGGGTGCTGAATCTGCTCCTACCCGTTGGCTTATCCCAACCTCGGGAACGACGGGCACTCCCAAGCTTCTTAGTCACACGCTGGTATCACTGACCCGAACACTCAAGCCCCCCAGGGAAAATGCTCCTGCCCTGCGATGGGGGCTTCTTTACGATCCTACGCGCTTTGCGGGCCTGCAGGTCATTCTCGTTTCGCTTTTGAGTGGCAATGCCCTGATTGTTCCGGATGACTGGCGAGACCTTTCTGCGACAACTCTTCTTTTCTCTCAAAATCATTGCAATGCGCTCTCCGCAACGCCAAGTTTTTGGAAAAAACTCGCTATTTCCGGGGGCTTGTCCATGCTTTCTCTGCGGGTCGTCACTCTTGGAGGGGAGAGTGTGGATCAACACATCCTTGATGTTCTTTCCAGTCATTTTCCAGATGCGACGCTACGTCATATTTACGCCTCTACTGAAGCTGGAGTTGGCTTCTCTGTGGCAGATAAAAAGGCGGGTTTTCCCAAGTGTTTCCTGAAGGACTCCCCCCAGGGTGTAGGGATTGCCGTGCGTGACGACGGGATGTTGCTTTTGCGTCCTAGTCAAGTTGATCAGCGATTTCTTGACGGGGAAAAGCCTCTCATCGATTCCGAAGGGTGGATTGAGAGTGGCGACATTGTCCAAGCACAAGGGGATCGTTATATTTTCTTGGGAAGGCTCAACGGAGCCATCAATGTCGGCGGGCAAAAAGTCCACCCTACGCAGGTCGAAGCACTCATTGACCAGGTGGCAGGTGTGCATATCAGCCGTGTCTACGGCGTTGCCAACTCCATAGTCGGGCAACTTCCAGCCGCAGACATAGTGCTTATGCCAGGAGCAGACAAGGAGGCAGTGTTTGAGGAAGTGCGTGCCCTTTGTCGCGAGAATCTTCCCCGCTATGCCCAGCCTACGGCGTTGCGGCAGGTGGACAGTATCGAACTGACCGACTCAGGAAAAATCAAGCGCAACGAACCATGATTTCTACAAAAACAATTCTCATCACAGGAGCAAGCCGCGGGCTAGGTCTCTCAATAGCAACACACTGTGCCAAAGCGGGTTATCGCGTGATTGGTGCCGCCCGCACATCGACAGAGGCTTTTGACACTCTCGAAAAGCGCTTTTCAGGCAGTGTGTTTTTTAAACCCCTCGACCTTGAGAAGACCGATGGCCTCCACACATGGGCATATGAGTTGGAAAAGGACTACGGCCAACTCTATGGCCTTGTCAACAATGCGGCTATTGCCCACGACGGGGTGCTAGCGACCATGCACGAGAGCGAAATTGTCAAAACTGTCGCTATCAATGTCACGGGCACTATCATTTTGACAAAATATCTCTTGCGTCCCATGCTCATCGCCAGAGAGGGGCGCATCATCAATATCGCGTCCATTATTGCTACGACAGGCTTTAACGGCCTCTCCGTCTATGGCGCAACGAAGTCGGCACTTCTCGGGTTCACCCGGAGTCTTGCTCGTGAAGTCGGGCGTGCAAACATCACAGTCAACGCCATTTCTCCGGGTTATATGGAGACGGCTATGTCTGCTGGGATCGACGATGCTAATCTGGCCAAAATCCGCCGCCGCTCGCCCTTGGGAACTTTGGCAAAGGTTGGTGATGTTGCCCATGCGGCAACCTACCTCCTCTCAGAGGCTGCTGACCGCGTTACGGGGATCAATTTGACAGTCGATGCGGGAAGCACGATCTGAGCGAGACCATGGTTATTACTCGTCATGGGAAAGGGGATAGGGAAAGGGTTTGCCAACTCTTCACTCGTCATACGTCCTACTTGCGAGATACGGCCTTTTGGCTGTGGATTCATCGTATTTGGCCTGATGAGGATTCTATCATTTACCTTGCCAAGGACGGGGAAGATGTTGTCGGTCATTACGCTGTCTTGCCCTTTACCTTGTGCAATGGGAAGGAGCGTCTCAGAGCGGGATTGGGAGTGCATGCTTTTATTGCACCTCCTTATAGAAAAAAGATGCCCATTTTTTACCTGACTCGCCAATGCTACCAGGCCTGTAAGGAAGAAGGGATTGATGTGCTTTTCGGCTTTCCCAACGAGAACTTTCGACTCATTCAGGAGAAGGTGGAAGGATGGCACTGTGTGAGCTCGTTTCTTGCTTGGACCCGCCCCGTCAAGAGTGAAGATCTCCCATCGCTCTCCCTTCCTTCTTCACTGGCGGTGCGTCCTTTGGACTGGAATGCCCCAGCTGATCTGGCACTTCTTGATGACCTTTTTACCCTTAGTCCTTCTCCAGCAGCTTTCCATGTGCCACGCAGTCTTTCTTTGTGGAAGAGACGTTTTGCCCAGCATCCTCAAGTTACCTATCGGCCCTTTTTTGTCTTTTCTTCCAAATCCGAGGAAACTTTCCCCCTTGCTGCCTTCGTTCTCAAAGAATTTGAAAATCTTGAAAAGAACGAGCTTGTCGGCCACCTCATGGACTATGTGGCGCTGCCTCCTCTGAGCCATGCTGCTCTTATTGACGCTAGCGTGAGTGCTTTTTCTCCTCGGGTCTCTTCCTTGGCATATTGGCCCGTCCATTCCGTCATGGAAGACACGCTCCGTGAAAAGGGATTCATTGAGGATGGTTTTTCGACATTTTTTGCCATCAAGATACTCAACGATTCTCTGGAAGAACACCCATTGCTGCGCAAGAAAAAGGCATGGCATCTCCCTCTTTCCCTTTCTGATGCTTTTTAAGCCCCATTGTTTATGCCCTCCTTTACTATCAATCATCGTTCTGTTGGTGACGGCCATCCTGCCTACATTATCGCGGAGCTTTCCTGCAATCACTGTCAGGACTTTGAGATCGCCAAGCGAACCCTCCATGCCATGGCTGCCTCAGGGGCGGATGCCGTCAAACTCCAGACCATGGAGCCTGAAGGTATTACCATGCGTTCGAAGAAAAAGGATTTCCTCATTGATGGAGGCACTTTGTGGGATGGCACCTATCTCTACGACCTTTATAGCCGTATTCAAACGCCCAAGGAATGGCATGCCCCCCTTCAGGAGCTTGCAGCGGAGCTGGGCTTGGATTTCTTTTCCTCTCCTTTTGACCTCCTTGCGGTTGATTTCTTGGAGGAACTCGATGTCCCTGCCTACAAGATAGCCTCCTTTGAAGCAGTTGATCCGCAGCTTATTGAGGCTGTTGCGCGCACGGGTAAGCCTGTGATCCTTTCGACTGGCGTGAGCCAATACGAGGATGTTGTTGGAGCGATTGAAGCCTGCAGAGGGCAAAACAATGACAAAATCGCGCTGCTCAAGTGCACTTCTGCCTACCCTGCTCCTCTCGATAGCATGCACCTTGCCCAGATTTCCGCCATTAAGCGTGAATTTGCTTGCGTCACTGGGCTTTCTGATCACAGCGAGGGTAGCCTTGCAGCCGTTTTGGCTGTCGCCGCAGGAGCTTCGATTATTGAAAAACACTTTATCCTAGAAAAGGGTTTGCCGTCTGCCGATGCAGCTTTTAGCATGGATCCTGCAAGTTTCAAAGAGATGGTGGATCGCATTCGCGAGGCAGAGCGTGCCCTTGGTGAGCCCGCACTGAATTTTGCGACAAAGGAGTCCCAGAGTGGCAAGCGTTTTGCCCGTTCTCTTTATGCCGTCAAGGACATTGAGGAGGGGGAAGCATTGACCAAAGACAATGTGCGATCTATCCGCCCAGGTTTTGGGCTTCCACCCAAGGAACTGCCAAGGGTGTTAGGCAAAAAGGCTTCACATTTTATTGAGGCGGGAACGGCCCTACGGTCTTCAATGTTCGCTTCGCCCTGAAAAAACTCGACATTACTCTTTCTATACCACAAGTAAATGATCCAGAAATCCAGAAATCCAGAAATCGTTATATGTCATTGCTGGTAATCGCCCATGGAACAGGGAACACTACGCTTCGATTTCTCAAAAGCTTGCCCCCCTTGGGAACTTCTTTTTTGCTGCAACGCCAGAAGAACTGAGAGCTTTGCTTCTAAAGCTTTCCTCCAAGCCCCGTTACATTTTTTTTCTTCATTGGTCATCTATCGTGCCTGATTCTCTTATAGAAGAGCAAGAGTGTGTGTGTTTTCACATGACAGATGTTCCTTACGGGAGAGGAGGCAGTCCTTTGCAAAATCTTATTGCAAGGGGCTGCAAAGAAACTAAATTGACGGCCTTGCGCATGGTGCAAGAGCTCGATGCTGGGCCAGTCTACCTCAAAAAAACGCTTTCTCTGGAAGGGGGAAGTGCCGAAGAGATTTATATGAGGGCTGGGAATCTTTCTGTTGAGATGATAGAAGAAATCATCACAGAACAAATAATTCCCCGTAAACAAGAAGGAGCTGTGACTCTCTTTAAGAGGAGAGAAGCGCACCAGAGTGCTTTGCAGGAGGACTTCAATCTTGAGACTCTTTATAACCATATCCGTATGCTTGATGCGGAAGGCTACCCCAAAGCATTCCTTGACTTTGGGAATCTTCGATTTACCTTCAGCCAGTCTTCCCTCTACTCTAACGAAGTGCGTGCCCATGTTTCGATCACCCCGTCTCCTAAACAATAGACCATGAAAAAAATTCTTGTGATAGCCGCTCATGCTGATGATGAAGTGCTCGGTTGTGCTGGCAGTATGGCACGCCACAATGAAGAAGGCGATGAGGTTCGTGTCGTTTTGATGACTGACGGTGTGGGAGCGAGGGGAGAGGGGCGCGAAGAAGAAATCCAGCGTCGTAGTGGTGCAATGCAGAAGGCTCTGGGCTGCTTGGGTGTGACATTACTTGAGCAATACCAGCTTCCCGATAATGCGATGGACTCTTTGAGCCGCAGGGAGCTTATCCAGACTATGGAGGACACGCTCCTCGCTTACGCTCCAGACATTGTTTATACGCACCACGGGGGGGATCTCAACATTGATCATAGACGTTGTTTGGAGGCCGTCTTGACCATTTTTCGCCCGCAACCCCATTGCCGGGTAGAGTCCATTATGAGCTTTGAAGTGGCATCCAGCACAGGCTGGGGGGGCTATGATTGTCTTCCTTCCTTCGTTCCCAATCATTACATTGATATCAGCAAGACACTTGATGCCAAAAAAGCCTCCCTCCTTGCCTATGCCGAGGAAATGCGGGCCTTTCCTCATGCGCGTTCCTACGAGGCACTTGAACACCTCGCACGATTTCGAGGCAGCCAGGTAGGCGTTAAGGCAGCAGAAGCCTTTGTCGTGCAACGCTTGGTTCGTTACTAGGTAGTTTTTTGCGGATAGCGCAAAACATCTTCTAGTTGATTCTAAAAAGTGTTCTCAAGTCAAAAAAATTTGAACCAAATAATAAAAAAAATCAGAGTGCTCTTTGGGAATAAATTTCTTGCAGCTAGCGGGATTTATTTTATGGCTAGCATGCTTCCAAAGCTGACGGCCATGGTGTTGCTTCCTGTGAGGACTCATTATCTGAGTCCTGCTGAGTTTGGAGTACTAGGGACATTGGCATCTATCGGTGGGTTTATGACTCCTCTTTTACTACTTGGAACCACGGGAGCCATAGTGCGCGCATATTATGAGCACCAGCAGGAGACAGGGGGGTTTCCCAGTTACCTGATGAGCACATGGTTAGGAGTTGGGATCTTTTCCCTTTTCGTAGTTGTGCTGGCAGAGGCGGCGGGATCCCTGTTATGGGAGTGCACGCCTGTGTCTGAGAAAATACCCTTTCATCCTTATGTTTCATTGACCCTGCTCAAGGTGTTGATGGGAGTTCTGGGGACGAGTTTTCTTCTGCCGGTTTTTAGAGCCATGCAGAAGCCTTGGTGGTTTGCAGCGGTGTCTGTCGGCGGATGGGGACTGCTTTTGGCTGCTGGTTTGTATGGTCTGGTGACAAACGGTCTCGAGGGGCAAATCATAGCGGAAATTCCCGCGTCAATTATCATGGGGGTAGTCAGTGTAGTGCTACTGTGGAGACTATTCCGCCCAGACAGGCTCAGGTGGGGGTATTTAAAGGCAGCTTTAGCTTTTGGTTTGCCGTTGGTGCCCCATATGTTGTCGATCTGGGTGATGAACTTATCGGACAGGGTTCTGCTGGCTTCCATGGTTCCTATGGAAGATGTCGGATTATATAATCTGGCTATGTCTTTGGCCATTATGATGGTGTTCGTCATCTCGAGTTTGAATGAAGCCTGGGTGCCGCGCTATTATCAGCTGATGGCCCAAGAGGATAGGAATCTGGATGAAGTGAGGCAATACTCTGCTTTGTGGATTCTCGGTGTCGGTGCCTGTTGTGTGGGAATGATGTTATTTGCGACAGATGTGATTGATTTTCTCACAACTAAGGATTATGCATCTTCTAGCCGCTTTGTTCCCATTATGGCGTTTTCTTTTTTGGTAATGGGAATTTATCACTTCGGTGTGAACCCTCTTTTCTATCATAAAAAAACAAAGTATATACCGTGGGTTTCTGGTGGAGCTGCTGCCTTAAACGTTATGTTAAATCTGTTGCTGATACCGCGTTTGGGTGCTGTGGGTGCGGCTGTGAGCACCTTGTTGGCCCAGTCAATGATGGCAATTATATTTCACGGTATTACACGGGAGATTGATCCGATGCCTTATCCGTATTTGGCAGGGTTGTTGCCCGTGGCTACTGTTGGAGGGATGGCAGTTTGGTTGTCATTCTGGCAGGAGCCGGCTGGACTTTCTTTCCTTCTCCGGGTAGGAATTGCAATGCTTGCCTTGCTGTTGTTTGTTCCTTTGCTTCCAATATCTTTAAAGAGGAAGTTGGTATGAAACATATATTTTATATACATTCGCCCATTACTTCTCGTCTTTGTATGGAGGTTGTCAAAAGTAAGGGATTGGCAAAAGAAGATATTCTCTGGCTGACTGCTAGAGATGAATACGCCCCTGATTCGGGACTCACCTATTGCATAGAAGACTGCCTGTCTTACTTGCCGACGAAGGGTATCAATTTTGTGAGATGTCGTATGCAGTTGAAGAAATGGAAGCTGAAATTCGGCCGTTTGGTGTGTGCTCGGGAGGGCTTCATATGCTATATACCACAAACTCGGCAACTCATTTTTCAACTAATCGTAACACATTCCAAATGTAATGGTTACTATTTGGTTGAGGAAGGCATGGCAGCTTATTCTTGCCCCGGGAATTCAGGAAAATCGACTTACACTTGCTTCCTTTCTCTGAAGTTGGCTCTCCGCAAAATATATCACTTTCTAAATTACGGAAAGCATTATCGGAAATATCGACCTATTCAGGATTGCCACGACAGACGTTACTTAGGTTGTTTTACATGGAATAAGCGAGCCTTCCAGAATTTTGGAAATAGGCAGATTCTTCGGTGGCCTTTTTCCGAAACTAGTGAATACCCTGATATCAATGCTTTGATAGTATTGGATGCCGTAGTTGAGGCTGGACTTGTTGATGCGGGGGTGATGTCGAAGGTTTTGAACCGGTTGTTTAGGGAGCTTCAAATACGTGGTATTTTAAACTTGGGAGTAAAACTGCATCCAGAAACCATCCGATTGGAGGGCGAGGTTCCACGTTGGTGGAAGGATGCTATTAATGGAATGGAACATAGTTTCTCCCTCAACTGGATTCCACGGGACTTCGCCGCCGAAGAATTGGCAATGCGAAAGGGATTGCCGGTATTTGTGAATTTGAGTTCTGTCGGCTTATACGCGGCACTCATGGGCCGTGAAGTAGTAAGTATAGCCAGATTGATAGCCAAATACAGTTCGGCCTATTCGGATTACATAGATAGAATGCCGAAAGCGTGGAGTGACAGTGTGAACTATTTGGCTATTTAACTAAGTGTATGTTCTCGGGTTCCTTGTCAGGGCGATCAAGCGAGGAAAGTTACTGCGGAGAGTATTATTTTTCTTAAGGGGCTGTCCTAGCTAAGGGCTAGTGGTGTGAGTGTTTATACCAGTGTTTAAGCTGGTTTAGGAGCTTTTTGTGGTCTCCTCCATTGAAGCGCCATT
>PDWI01006029.1_pt1 | contig 15392 bp, 17 predicted proteins | sample 1430891 | NCBI WGS metagenome assembly PDWI01 (sample SAMN01162508, study PRJNA174530) | Oral metagenome, whole genome shotgun sequencing project. | biome: Marine environment; feature: Marine mammal; material: Swab sample of the gingival sulcus; isolation source: swab sample of gingival sulcus... | reverse complement strand
TCACCGGAGGGAGATTTACATGGCAAAGAATATAGGTAAAGTCGTCCAAGTCATCGGTGCCGTACTGGACATTCGGTTTGAAGAGGACGAACTGCCCAACATCTACGACTCCGTAGATGTGGAATACAATGGTATAAAAGTAGTTGCCGAAGTGGCGCAACATATCGGTGGTAATACCGTACGTTGTATCGCCATGTCTTCGACAGATGGACTGGTCAGGGGCATAGATGCGGTAAACACCGGTACGCCGATAGAAGTTCCAGTCGGTGAGCAGGTACTTGGACGCATGCTCAACGTCATCGGTGAGCCGATCGACGAAAAGCCAATGGAAAATGTCAAGGAAATGTGGTCAATTCACCGCGAAGCGCCAAGATTTGAAGACCAACAGACTACAACTGAAATATTTGAAACGGGCATTAAAGTTATCGATTTACTCTGTCCTTATGTCAAGGGCGGTAAAATTGGATTATTTGGTGGTGCCGGTGTCGGTAAAACAGTATTAATTCAGGAACTCATTAATAATATCGCCAAAGAACACGGTGGTTTGTCGGTTTTTGCCGGCGTTGGCGAGCGTACGCGCGAGGGTAACGACCTCTATCACGAAATGATTGAATCGGGCGTTATCGACAAAACGTGTATGGTATTTGGTCAGATGAATGAGCCGCCGGGGGCGCGTATGCGCGTTGGCTTAACTGGACTTACTATGGCGGAATACTTCAGAGATACCGAAGGTAAAGACGTACTGCTCTTTATCGACAATATCTTTAGATTTACGCAGGCCGGTTCAGAAGTTTCGGCATTGCTCGGCCGCATGCCGTCTGCCGTTGGCTATCAGCCAACATTGGCAACGGACATGGGACAGTTACAAGAGCGCATTACGTCGACGAAAAAGGGTTCTATCACATCGGTTCAGGCAATCTATGTACCTGCCGACGACCTTACGGACCCGGCGCCGGCGACGACGTTTTCGCACCTCGATGCGACGACGGTACTCGATCGTAAAATATCTGAAATGGGCATATATCCGGCTGTTGATCCACTCGATTCATCATCTAGAATACTGGCGCCGGAAATTGTCGGCGAAGAGCACTATGCCGTTGCTAGAAGCGTTCAACAAATCTTGCAGCGCTATAAGGAACTACAGGATATTATCGCCATTCTCGGTATGGACGAATTATCGGAAGAAGATAAGGTCGTCGTATCGCGGGCGCGTAGAATTCAGCGCTTTTTGTCACAGCCGTTCCACGTCGCCGAGCAGTTTACCGGCTTTAGCGGTAAGTATGTATCGATTAAAGATACGGTGCGCGGTTTCCGTGAAATTTTGGATGGCAAACACGATAAATTACCGGAAAGTGCCTTCTTGTTTGTCGGTACAATAGAAGATGTTGTCGAAAAAGCGAGGAAGAGTTAGGGGGCGACCATGAGCAAACAAGTGCACTTGGATATCGTTACGCCAAATGCCAACTTATATAGCGGTTTAGTCGATATGGTGATTGTGCGTACAACGGAAGGCGATATCGGCGTTTTGTATAATCACGAAGCGACCGTTGCGCCCTTGTCGATTGGTACAATCAAGATAAAAAATGACGAAGACTATAGAGTTGCCACTTGTAATGGTGGATTTGTCGATATTGGGTCAAACCGCGTAACGGTAATTACCGATTCTGCTGAATGGGCGACAGACATTGACGTCGCGCGCGCCGAGCAGTCCAAAAAGCGCGCTGACGAAAGAATTACCTCGTCTGATCAAAAAGTCAATATGGATCGCGCAAGAGTCAGTTTATTGCGCGCGATCAATCGCATAAGGGTAGCCGAAACCTATGGCGCAAAGAAAGACGCTTAGTAAATAGTATATGAATCGCCGAAGTCTTATGTAAAGACATAAGATTTTGGCGATTTTAATGTTACAAAGAGAGAAATTTTGAAAGCTTTAATCGGTACGACGAATCCTGCAAGGGAATCTATTGACAATCGTGCGACGGCACAGGTGGAAAGGAAATGGGCGGACTTTTTAAAGCGATCGCTGAGCGATATTGATTGACTATTTCACATTAAAGCGTTATCATAAACATAATCTGGCTAAAAAGGACGAAAAAATGAAATTGATAGTACCGACAATCGAAATCGAACGACAGATAGAGGCGTTTAGGCAAGAACTTATCGATATCGACGGCGATAAATTTGGCTTATTATCGCTAAAGCGAGCTGACAGTATTCGCGCGTGGCTAAATAGAGTTGAGGCGATGTCTAAAGTTGAAACTTGTCCCGAGAAGGCGCTCTTGCAAAAACATTATCTTTACGTTAGAGAAGAAGACAATAGAGTTTTTGGGCTGATTCAAATAAGATACGATTTAAATGCTTTTTTAAAAAAGTACGCCGGGCACCTCGGCTTTTCAGTGCGGCCGTTGGAGCGTTGCAAAGGCCATGGTTCTAAAATGCTCGCGGCTAGTTTTCCGATTTGTAAGGCGCTTGGCATCGAAAAAGCGCTATTGGTATGTTATGCCGACAACGAGGCGAGCAGAAGGACGATAGTAAAAAGTGGCGGCATCTTTGAAGAAAGGCTACCCAACCCCTACGATGAAGGTGAGGTAGAACGCTACCGTATTGACTTATAAATTAGTGTAGATTTGCCGATAACTATATTGCATTACAAGCTGTTTTTAGTCCTGTTTTAGGCTACAATTGTATTATAAAATTGAGTTTGAGGTGTTACTTGAAAAAGTTTAGAATAGAAAAAAATTCGGTTCAGGAAACATTGTTAATACCGCTTTACGGCAAAAAAGTCGCGGCGCAGATGTATCCTGATTTATTCGATGACACAATGCCGATCGAACTGTGGTCAAAAATCGACTACGATATGATTAAACAACCACAGTTCAAAATTAAAGTAGGTGCCATTATGGCGGCAACCAGGCAGTATGATTTAGCTACAGTTTGTCGCCGTTATTTGGCCGCTAAGCCGCGGGCGGCAGTGGTCAACCTCGGCTGCGGATTGGATACGACCTTTAACACACTAGCAAATGGCTTGGCAACCGGCTATAATTTGGATTTGGCAGAGGTAATGGAGGTGCGCAACGAATTGTTGCCGCCGACTGAAATGGAACGCAATATTGCCGTCGACTTAACGGATTATTCGTGGTTTGAAAAGATTGACTTCAATCCGGAAAAAGGTGCGGTTTTCTTTGCATCGGGCGTATTTTATTATTTTAAGAGAGCGGCTGTGCGCGATTTGCTAATCAATATGGCCAAGGCCTTTCCGGGCGCAAAAATTGTCTTTGACGCAACCAATGCCAAGGGGTTAAAAAAGATGTTAAAGACTTGGCTAAATCCAGTCGATATGGTCGATGTTGGCGTATACTTTAGCCTTGAGGACGTATCTGAGATAAAGGCTTGGAGCGCCGATTTTAAAAGCGTAACGCGCAGGGGCTATATGACCGGCTATCGTTCGCTCGATAAGCGCTACGGTTTTCTGGCGAATTTACTATTTAAGTACGTCGACAACGCCAATTTAGGCAGCATTATCGAAATAGAATTTAATAGCTAATAGGGGAATTTTTATGAGTGATAACGGAACTAAAAAAGCCTATAACATGTCCTGGGGAATGATTATCCTTTGGATACTTTTCTTCTTTCCCGTGGCGATTTACTTTTCTCTACGCAAAAGAAATGCGATTAAAGATATTGACTACTATATAAAAGAGTGCAACGGCTATATGATTTTGGGTGCGATAATGGTGGTTTTCGCTTTGCCAACTCTCACCGATTTAGAGAATGATCCCCAATTTTGGACGACTTTAACTATTAGTTTGGGTATGTTAGTTATCGGCTTAGTGCTATTGCTATATAATTTTAAGAGTAAATCCTTGTATCGAGAATTTATACAGTATATTAGAATACTGAAGAATGATGAAAGCGGTACGATAAGCAATATCGCCGACGCCATTGGCAAGACGCCACAGCATACTATAGAGGATTTAGAAAAAATGATTAAAAAGAGCATTTTGACTGACACCTACATTGATTATAGCATGAGAAGATTAGTCGGACCAATTGTGGGGGCAAATGTCGTCAGGCGTTCTAATAAGAAGACGAAGTTGGAACCAATAGCTGAACGCATCGTCATGTGTTCAGGTTGTGGTGCTAAAAATCGTCTGGTGAGAGCAGGGCAGACCTGTTCTTATTGCGATTCGCCCTTAGAATAAGCGGAGCTAAGTGATATAGTTGGTATCGAAAGCTCGCCGATTAAAGAATAGTGATTGAGGAGGTTGATATGGCGGTTTTTATTATCGCTTTAATTATTATTTCCAGTGTGACGAATATGGTAGCTGACGTCTTTCTGGTATCAGGTAAAAACTACGCGGTGAAAGATCAGCCACCTGCAGAAATTGCTAAAAACACACCGGATAAACACCTTAATATATCTGGCAAGTTGGGGCTCGTTTCACTGTCAATGTGGATGGGGGTGCTTTATTTTTTGGCCTATTTAGAGGGGAATATCGGCAAATTGGCAATGATATCGTATGCCGCCTACATCGGCTGCATTATGGTTTTTCACGTCATATGTTCAAATATTTTCACGATGTTAAAGCACAATACGCTATCCGAAGAAATATTAAACAGCATTTTTAAGTTTTATATGTTTATGTGTGTGATTACATCACTGATCTATACTGGAACGATGATTTACTTAGGATTGAGCGGCACATTAAAAATGCAATTAGTTCACTATTTAACCTTGCCGTTTGCATCAACTGTACTCGTCCAATTTATATTGGGTAAATTGGTTAAAATTAAGCACTTTGATTCAATTGCCGGCACGCTCAGTATGCTGGTGGCTATGCTTTCTAGCATACATATTATGGTGAGTAATTTTAATATATTATAAGCGTTTATACTTAGCAGCTAGCCAGTTGGCAATTAATCCGCAAACGATAAAGGCAAAGCCAATCATCGTCTGTCTGCTCGAAGCGACGTGCAAAAACAAGTAGACCCAGAGCGGCCCCAAGATCATTTCGGCAATGGCGATTAGCGAGGCGTTTAACGTGCTGGTGTACTTTAGGCCAATATTGTAACAGCCGTATCCCAGTGCGATTTGCACGGCGCCGAGCAAGCCGATGGCGATGTATTCAGCCCAAGTTAAATGTAAAATTAAAAATCTATCGCCGCCGATGGCAACAAATAAGATTAGCCCGGCAAATAAATTGCCAAGAGATGTCAGCCCCAGTGGGTTGATGTCTTTTAATTTATTGGCAGAAATTGTCATGGCTGCAAAGAAGATACTCTCCAAAAAGGCCAAGAAATTACCAAAGGCAGAACCCGTTGTGCTGCCCGAAGTCATAAACAGCACGACGCCGACTGCTATCAGTACAATGGCGGGGATTTTATTGAATTCCCTTTGCTTTAGAAAGAAAAAATTAATTAGAAAAATCCAAAATATGCTGGCGTATTGCATGCCGATGGCAATTGGTGCGCTGGTGTACTTTAAGGCGACGGTTACAGACGTGCTCAGCCCAAAATAAGAAATCAAAAAAATAATTAGATTCAAATCGAGTTTTAGCTCTTTTATCTTTACAAATGGCATTAGTACAAGTCCGCCGATCAATGCCCTGTAGCAGGCGACAAAGAGTGGTGGTAGATTTACGCCGCTGATAATCGGTGCGTTCAAGCTCCAGAATAAAGCCCCTAAAAATATAAAAATATTGCCTTTTCTCGTCATCTGAATCACCTCTATAATGAATAAAATAATTATATAGCGAATGCGATAATATGACAATAGTTGTGTTACATTTTGCATAAAGGGTGTATAATAAAAGTGTAGAGGCGTATAACTGTTATAGAGGCGTTAAGAAAGAGGCCGTATTTGTCGATGGGGAGTATCGCGTTGAATACTCTGGAAAAGTTAATTGAGTGCTAGCGAAGGGTTAAAATGGGTAGATCTATGGCTTTAGACAAGGTAAAAAAGTATTTTGAACAGTACGATTTGCAAGATAGCATTTTAGAATTTACGGAATCGAGTGCAACTGTGGAATTGGCGGCAAAGGCAGTTGGCACAGAAGGCGCGCGGATTGCCAAGAGCTTGTCGTTTAACGTCGCCGAGGGCGCAATTATAATTGTCTGTGCTGGCGATGCTAAAATAGATAACAAAAAATTCAGGGCGCAGTTTAACTGCAAGGCTAAGATGATTCCGCGCGATCGCGTCGAATCCTTAATTGGTCACGACGTCGGTGGCGTCTGCCCATTTGCAGTAAAAGAAGGCGTAAAAGTTTATCTAGACGATTCTCTAAAGCGTTTCGAAACGGTTTTTCCGGCTTGTGGCAGCGCCAATAGTGCCATAGAATTATCAATTAATATGCTAGAAAAAGTTTCGCAGTCGATTAAATGGGTAGATGTAAGTAGGTACTAATGTTCATAGTATAACAAATTTTTATTACATAGGGGAGTAATTAAGACTAAAATATTAAGAATTACTAACTTGTTTGATTATACTTTTTAGTTGTGCTATGCTAAGGCCAGAGTGTTCACACCATTACAAAAAACCGCGTCAATTTTTAGAATGTCTGCGCTCTAAAAATTTTTAGTGTACACGCTTTGGTACGTTTTAAATTTTTATAACGCATCTATTCGCAAACCGTAGAGCGCTTTTCATGCATTGGCGTGAATATCTGAGCTAATTGTGCTATAATCTGTCACTTTCGCTATTTAGTAGTAGTTTTAAGGTAGTGCAGATTAAAAAATAAGGAGGTAGTATGAAAGTTCAAACGAATCAAGCAACAGTCGATGCAATTAAGGCTGTGATTGAACAACAAGAAGACAAAGACAAGTGTATTAGAATATACATCGCAGGTATGGGTTGAAGCGGCCCCAGTTTTGGGTTAACTCTGGATGAGTTACAAGATGATGATGTAAAAGACGATTCTAATGAAGTAACATTTGTTATGTCAAAAGATATTTATGGGCAGTTGGGCGACATGGTCGTTGAATATTCAGCGGGTGGCTACGTCGTTAGACCGGTTGCGCAGCAAGCGTCAGGCTGCGGTTCTTGCTCAGGTTGCTAATACAACGCTTACAAGGCCTTGCTTTACTCCAACAGTAAAGTGAGGTCTTTTTTTCGTGCGGGAAACGCTCTGTCTTTTGGTGCCAGGCACAGCTCTGCAGCAAGTCTTTCCGCGGCGGTGCCAGGCGCAGCTTTGCAGCAAGTCTTTCCGCCGCGGTGTCAGGCACAGCATTGCAGCAAGTCTTTCCGCCGCGGTGTCAGGCACAGCTTTGCAGCAAGTCTTTCCGCCGCGGTGCCAGGCACAGCATTGCAGCAAGTCTTTCCGCGGCGGTGCCAGGCGCAGCTTTGCAGCAAGTCTTTCCGTTGCGGTGCCAGGCACAGCTTTGCAGCAAGTCTTTCCGCGGCGGTGCCAGGCACAGCATTGCAGCAAGTCTTTCCGCGGCGGTGCCAGGCGCAGCTTTGCAGCAAGTCTTTCCGCCGCGGTGCCAGGCACAATTTTGTACACTTGTCGTGCGATAGCGCCATCTGTCATTTTAACCGAAGTAACACAGTTACGAAGTGGAGAACTCTCGGTTTTAAGGCTGCTCTTGTCATCACTGTTTATCGTAAATTCTCGCCTTTAAAATACCTATAGATGAGTATAATTACTAAAACAAATGACAATAAGTCGGCAATTGGCTGTAGTAAATATATGCCAAATTCGCCAAATAGAGTGGGTAGGATAAATAATAGCGGGATATAGAGTGTGCCTTGGCGAGATGTTGCAATGATTAATGCCCTTAAGTATTGACTGACATTTTGCATGAACATGCTACTCGTCGCCAAAAATCCAAATAGTGGCAATGTCAAACACTGCATTCTAAGCAGCGCGACGGCAATGGCGACGACATCGTCATTGTTTGACAAATAGCCGACGAGCTGTTTTGCAAAGATAAATAGAATAAAGGACGCTACAATTAAGAACGACGTTCCAATCGTCGCCGTCAGTTTGAATCCTCGCTTTACTCTATCGTATTGTTTGGCGCCGTAGTTCATTGCACAAATCGGTTGAAAGCCTTGTCCCCAACCGACCATAATCATAATCGCAAGGGCGATAATGCGCGAGCTGACTGTCAGTGCAGCAATGAGCGCCGCGCCATATTTTGCCGCCCTAATATTGAGTAGTACCAGTGCGATGCTGGTAATGCCCTGTCTTGAAAAATTGGGCGCGCCGCCGGCTAGAATATGGTAAATGCGCACTTTGTTGAACCTGGCACGATTTAAGCGAACTGAGATATTGCCATTTTTACTAGCCAGTAAGGTCAATACGATAACGGCGATAACGTGTCCCGTCAGCGTGGCGTAGGCGGCGCCGACAAAGCCCGTTTTAAATACAAAAATGTAAATTGGATCGAGCATGATATTACTGAGCATGCCGGACAGCAATCCCAGCATGCCGTCTTTGGCATTGCCACACAGTCTGAGCTGATTGTAGAGCGTAATTGCATAGAGCGTAAAGGGCACGCTAATGGCGATTATTTTTAAGTAGTCAATTGTAAAGGCAAGTAATTCTTTTGATGCGCTGCCGCCGATAAAGCTGGCCACTGGCACAATAAATATTTCCACTAATATCGCTATTGCTATCCCGCTTACAATGGCGAAGACAAGACCCAAAGAAGAAATGATGGCAGCTTCGCTTTCATTATTTTCGCCAAGCCGTTTCGACATGTTATTGCCGCTACCATAGCCAAACCAAAATCCAATTGCCTGGACGATGCTGACGAAACTGAAGACGATGCCGATTGCGGCGGTCATCGATTTGTCATTTAGCATGCCGATAAAAAATGCATCAGTCAGATTGTAAAGCACACTTACCAGCATGCCAATAATTGTTGGGATTGACATTTTTATCAGTAGGGGCAAAAGGGGCGCATTTAAAATATCGCGGCGTCGCATTTCTTTGCTATTATGTGCACCTTTTAGGTTAATCATACTAAACTCCCGTAACTTTTGCGTTATCGCCATCGACTTTTATCATGTCGCCGTCTTTAAATGTAGATGTTGCAAAGCCGACGCCGAGCACCGCTGGTATACCGTATTCGCGGGCGACGATTGCGGCGTGACTTAAAGCTGAACCGGTATCGGCGACAACTGCGCTGGCCAGCTTAAAAAGCGAAGTCCACTCCGGCGCTGTAAACGGACATACCAATACGTCGCCTTTTTGCATTTTGTAAAACTCAGCGGGATTTTTGACAACGCAAACTCTGGCTACGACGACACCCGAATTGCCGCTTATGCCGTGTAGTGAAGCGCCCTTATTATTGTAGAGGACTAATTTCGAGGCGTTCCAGACACTATTTGCAAAGGGTAGATTTTTATTTCTAATTTTAATCTTTTTGACTTCGAGATCGCTTATACGTTTATTGTTTAGTGTCATTATTAACTCGTCGTAAAATAGATTTGCTATACCTTGTCGATAGTCTTTGTTACCGAGCAGTAGCGCGTTCATCCGCTCAAGACATCGTCTTAGATAAAAATCAATGATCTCGTACAGGTATTGACCTTCTTCGCGCACATAGTGAAAATATCTAAAGTGATTAATTTTGTTTTCTAATTTGGAATATTTTTTGCCATAAATGACTTTCAACGCCTTTGTCAATTCGTTATAATCTCTTTCTTCTATTCTATTGGTTATAGTATTATCTTTAGTTATTTGCGGTTTTAAGAGTTTGATGATTCTGTCGGGGTCTTCGATAAAACTTTTACCTTCAACACAATAAGAAACGTAATCGACGGTATAACCGTGTGCATTTAAAAAGTCATCGGTTAAACGTTTAAAATCGTCAAATTGTTGGCAGAGCGAGTAATAATCGAGGCCGGACAATACGGCATCTCTAAGTATGCTGTTTTGATCAATAAAATGGGCAATATTAGCTATTTCTTGGGCAACTTGTGCAGTTCTGTAGGCTAAGCCCCAATAGAGGTCAAATGAGCTGTACTGTGCGTTCACTTTTTTTACGGCTTTTGCGAGCGATTTATCTAATACCGAAGGGATGACCGCAAATTTAAAGCGCTTATAAGAAATATCTTTTGTCAGTTGATAGCTGTTGATTAAAAAGGATTTGCACTCGGCGAAGCTCATTTGTGTGAAGTCGAGCGCTTTGTACTGATTGACTCTTGCACTGTATTCATTTAAGAATTGGCGACATGCTTTTGCGCAATAATCGTAGTCGTTTAGGGATTTTAGGGTTCCTAATAATTTGTAAATATTGCGATTTAAAGCCATATTTTCGCGACTTATGCTCATTAAGCCCTCGTCGTTCATAACGAGATTGGGACTCAGTGTAATGCCGTTTTCGGCAGAAATCGTCATTTTTTGCTCACTTATCGCAGTGAAGTAGTCAAATTCAAGCGCTCTAAAAGCAAACGGAATCTTTTCGACTAAGAAGGACATCAGTTCGCGATTGCGCTTTTTGACTTTGACATTTTTTACATAGGCGGGGATTTTGCGATTTTGAGCGCCGCCATTATTTTTCAGTGTCGTGATGGCGCGCGCCTGTAAAATATATATTATTCGATTGCTAATCGCCCATTCAATGTCGACCGGGTAACAGTAATGGGTTTCTATCTTTAAGGCCGTTTGCAATAATGCCACGATTTCATCGTCGCTCAGTACGCGCGTACGCCTTTTTGCGCTTGCGATGGCAATTTCTTTGGTTTGATTGCTGTCGCAAACAGTTTGAAGTTCTTTGTTGCCAATATTAAAGTCTAAGATTTTTCCGGACTTAGCGACCACATAAGTGTCGGCAGTTACGCGACCGCTGACGACACTTTCGCCCAGTCCGAAATTGGCGTTTATCAGCACTTCGTTTTGTTTCTCATCGACTGGGTTGACAGTAAACAAAACGCCCGATTTTTCGCTGTCAACCATTGTCTGAATGACTACTGCAATGGCCAGGTTGGCATGGTCATAAGATTGCTCAGTGCGGTAAACGACGGCGCGGTCATTCCATAGCGACGCATAACAATTGCGTATTTGATCGTAAATGGCGTCGATTCCACGCACGTTTAGATATGTTTCTTGTTGACCGGCAAAACTGGCATCGGGTAAGTCTTCGGCAGTTGCCGAAGAACGCACCGCAACGCTAACGTCGTCGCCCAGTTTGGCGTAGTATCGTTCAATAAGCGACTTTATTTGGCTGTTGAATTTGCCGTTTTTAATCAAATCTCTGAAGTGCTTAGCGGCCTTTAGCAGCATGGCTTTGTCGTTTTTGGCTGCGGTAAGCTTTTTCACTATAACTGCACCAATGCCATTTTCCTCTATAAAGCTTTTATAAACATCTGATGTAATGACAAACCCGGCGGGCACATTTAGACCGATTGATACGAGTTCGCCGAGATTGGCGCCCTTGCCGCCCGCCATTATGACATTGTCCTTTTTTATTTGATTAAAATTCAATATCATGTTTTTCCTCTTTCTTCAACAAAGAGATTTATACGTTACGCCGTGGGATAATCTCGACCGAAAACCGGAAGAGGACTGATTTCGCTATTTGTCGATATACGTGCTTACGACATTAAAAATATAAATGTGCAACAAGTCGTGAAAGTAATCATTGTCAAATTGTTTTGCATTAAAACAGAGTACAAAACTGCCGATAAATGCGCCCGATAAACCGTGTTCATCGGCGTCGTTTATCACATTATGCCGTTTCCAATAAGATGTTAGCTTAATTAGAAAATCGATATAAAGCGACTTAACATAGTCAATTTGGCCATTGTTTTTTTTATAAAATATTTTAAAGGCATCTTTGTAACTTTGCTTTGTCTCTATTTTTTGTTTTAGGTCGATGGCGTAGGTGTAGATGACGTCAGATAAAAATTGAATCGGCTCGTCCAGTGACTTCGCAAAATCTCTCTCAATAGTGCTCAACTTTTGGGCGGAACGATAGCAAATAACGTCTATTACCAAGCTTTCTTTATCTTTCCAAAAATTATAAAAGCTGCCCTGCGCAATGCCGACGCGTCGAGTCAATTCGGCAATACTGAGTGTTTTAGCTCCCTTGTCGTGATATAATGCCAATGCCGTTTCCATAATTTTTTGTTTAATTTCAAGTCTTTTTTGAGCGCTAAAAGCCTTTGCCATAATTACCTCGTCAATTTATCAATGAATATTACAGTATTTATTCATTGACATTGTATTGCAGATTACTTGTTTTGTCAATTTACAATTCGGTGCTAGGCTCGCTTTTGCACACGCTTTTCTGGGTGCCGGGCTCGCATTTGCAAAGTGTTTTGTCATGTCGAGCAATGTCGAGACATCTCGGCTTTTACAATTCGGTGCCAGGCTCGCTTTTGCACACGCTTTTCTGGGTGCCGGGCTCGCATTTGCAAAGTGTTTTGTCATGTCGAGCAACGTCGAGACATCTCGGCTTTCAAGGCGGTCATGTCATTTCGGCCGAAGTAACGCAGTTACAATTCGGTACACTTTTGGAAAAACTGACAGCCAACTTGATGTAAGCAATAGCGTGCGCTATAATACTTATGAAAGGATAGTCCATACCAAACGCCTTCTCCTTATAAAAACAAGTTGGTAATTTGGCGGTTTTTTATTCGCGTAGGATTAATATTCAACATCGCTTGGTTTATTTAGTAGATGACGATAATAAAGTGGTAAAGGTGCTAAGTATGTGGTCGCATTATGAATAGTACAATTGAACAGTTGGTTAGAGAATTGGATTTAGGTGAGTTGGATGAAACACCGCAAAAAATAACAGGTGGTTTACTTCACGTTGTTTATAAAGTCATCACGAGTAAAGGTGTATACGTCGTAAAGCGCTTAAACCACGAAGTGGCAAACTGCAAAAGCGCTTTGGCGAATATTGAAAAGTCAGAGCGGGTAGCCTTGTCGCTTGAAAAACATATATCGTTAATTCCTGCCATTGTCTTTAATAATGATGTCGTCGTACAACAGGGGAATGCTTATTTTATTATTTATCAATGGCAGGCGGGTGAACCGATTTATAGTGGCGCAATTAATGATAATCATTGCAAAAAAATTGGTAGCATTTTAGGCAAAATTCATTCATTGGGCAGTGGCGCAATTAAGGCAACTGATTTAGAAATTAGTGAGAATAATTTTATTGACTGGGGCAAATATCTAAGTCTAGGGCGACAGAGTTCAGTAGAATGGTTAAAAGATTTACAATCGATTAAATCTAAGCTTTGTTATTGGCAAAAATGTGCTATTGAAGCACAACATTTATTAGTGAACCATCAAGTTATTAGTCATAGAGATTTAGATCCTAAAAATGTACTCTGGCACCAGAACAAACCATATTTTAACAAAATAAATTAGGCAAACGATTTATGATGATGGTCAAAAAAATAAACAATCCAACTGAAAAGGTGGCAATTGCAAAGCAAATTCTTAACGATTTACCCGAGTGGTTTGGCATACCGGAGAGCACTGAAAACTACATTGAACAGTCAAAGTCGATGCCTTTTTTAGCAGCTTTTGTAAATAATCAGTCGGTTGGTTTTGTGGCGTTTAAACAGACCAGCCAAGACACGGCCGAAATATTTATAATCGGCGTTTTAAAAGCATTTCATAGAAAGGGGATTGGTCGCAAATTGTATGTCGAATTTGAAAACGTGGCAAAAGTGCGCGGCTTTTCGTATTTGCAAGTAAAAACTGTACAGTCGGGCGTTTACGACGAATACGACATTACCAATAATTTTTATAAGACAATCGGATTTAAAGCACTAGAATGCTTTCCCGACATGTGGAATAAGGCCAATCCCTGTCAAGTTTATGTAAAATATATTGGTTAGCCGAATTATGTTTTTCGCTTAGATTTGGCACAAAAATTAAGTCATATAGCTTACGCCGCATGCTCATCGATTAAGTTTTGTGCCCATTTGCCACTCTTAGTGCGCTTGTAAAGTAGCGTTCCAGTAACTAAACAACTGATTGAACCAAAGATGATTACGATGGGCGTTGACCAATTGGTATATGTTAGAAGTAAGTAGAGGACGGGGGCGTCTATTAAGTAAAGACCAAAGAGTTCAATTAAAGCGGGCACTTTGGTATCGCCGCCGGCTCGCAGTATTCCGGTTACTTGTAGACCATTGTAATTCATGATTGGCAACAAAAGCGATAGCGCAACGGCACTGTAGAAAGTATCTCTTTTGATGTCCACGCTCACATTATATAGGTTGACTAAGAAGTAGCTGGAAAGAACTATTAAGATAGAGGCTACAATACTGATAAAGAATAGTGTTTTAGTATATTTTTTCTCGTAGTCGATTGCTTTTGCAATATCGCTCCTACCGAGTAGCATTCCCAGTGTTACCGAAGCTGTAGACGATATCGCCGCCGCAAAGATGAAAGCAAATTCAAAGAAGTTATGGGCGATTTTGTAGGATGTATAGCCATCTGTGCGAAAGCGCGACATGATTAAAACGAACAGCGAAATGCCAATTGACCAAAATAATTCGTGTAAAACGACAATCCAACCCGTCTTAAAGACCTTGACGATAAAGGCCTTATCGATATTTAAGAAGTCTTTTAGCGAACCGCGTAACGGATGATCGGTTATTTGAATGCCGAGAATGTAGAGTAATAGACCGGCTGCGCTCGACAGTAGCGTTGCCAGTGCAGCGCCCCTAACACCTAACTCGGGAAAGCCAAAATTGCCAAATATCAAAAGATAATTTAGAATCGTATTTAATGAAAAAGCCGTTGATGATACAAGTAACGGCAATTTTGCATTTTGAGCAGCGCGCGACGACATGGCGAGTGGCAGATTAATTGCCATAATAGGCATTTGAAAGGCGACAATTGTCAAGTAACGCGCTCCGTAGGCGATAATATCGGGGTCTACAGTAAAAAGTTTCATTATTGTCGTCGGCATTAGCAATACGAATAGGGCGGCTAGTAGGCCGATGCCAAGGCAGGATAAAATGCCCAATCCAGCTGACTTGCGATACCCTTTAATGTCGTTATTGCCAAAATATTGTGCCGTATAAATAATGGCAGCAGATGAAAAACCAGCGATTAATAGGTTGATAATAAAGTGAAATTGAGCACCCAAAGAAACTGCGTTAAATTCTGCTTGGCCGAGTTGACCGACCATTAATGAATCGACAAAAGTGAGCGATGTGATTAAGAGATGCTGTAAGCCGACAGGAAATGCTATTTTTATAAGAGAGTCTTTAAATTCGCGGTTGTATTCTGTATTATTCAAGCTGACCTCCATGATTTGTCTAGCAATTATATTATACTTTAACAAATCGCGAATTTCTATAGTTAAACGAGCCCGGCACCGAGAAAAACGCAGGCGTTTTTCGATGTTTCAGATGTAAAAACGGCATCTGAAAGAAATATCGTACTAACGCACGATGTGAAATACGACCA
>PDWI01006228.1_pt1 | contig 15398 bp, 10 predicted proteins | sample 1430891 | NCBI WGS metagenome assembly PDWI01 (sample SAMN01162508, study PRJNA174530) | Oral metagenome, whole genome shotgun sequencing project. | biome: Marine environment; feature: Marine mammal; material: Swab sample of the gingival sulcus; isolation source: swab sample of gingival sulcus... | reverse complement strand
AACTCCTTTGAGGAGATCCTCAACCGCTACCCGTTCAGCCCCGAGGCACCCCTTGCCGAGCTCAAAGCGGCGGACTGCTACTTCCATATGGACAAGTTTGACGAGGCGCGCTCGCTCTACGAAGCCTTTGAAAATGCCCACCCCACCAACGAATCGATCCCCTATGTGATGTTCCAGAAGGGGATGTGCAGCTACCGGCAGATCGACAGGATCGACCGGGATCCGAGCGGTGCTGAACAGGCGGTTGCCAGTTTCCGCCAGCTGCTTGGCGCCTTTCCGGAGTCGACCTACAGCCCCGCGGCCAGAGAGAAGATGGCGATCGCCCGCGAATTCCTCGCCCGCCACGAATTCTTTGTCGTCCGCTTTTACCTGCGGACAGAGAAGTACCGGCAGGCCGCCGCCCGGCTGAAGTACATGATTGCCGCCTACCCGGAGGCGGAGATCACCACAAAGAAGGCGGTTCCTCTGCTCGACCAGCTGAACCGCGGAGAAAAACCAAATCGGGGTTTTTTCTCTTTCCTCCCCAACATCTTTGACGAAGAAGACTATCTGCCCGAAGAAGGTGCGGCGGACGCCCCGATCGACGCGGAGCTCAGAGGAGAGACTCTTTGAGGAGCCCCTCTCCAGAGGTCAGACGACAGCACGTCCCTTCAGCCCTGTTTCCACGCTGCCTGGAAACGGGGCCTGTTTTTCAGCAGAGCCCCCTGCAGCAGCTCTTGCAAGTTCTTCGTCTTTTTGTATAATCGGTTGATTTATCGACCTCTGTCCGGAACAGGAAGAGCAGGCAGCACCTCCTCTTCCGGGCCGAATCTGTTTTTATCTACCATGGACAGCCAATGAACAGCTCTCTCAAACTGCGCCTTGCCGGTCTCATCGCGACCCTGCTCTTTGCGGCGATGGTCGTTGCCCCCTCCTTTCTTCCCACCGTGACCCCCGACTGGTGGCAAAAGTACCTGTCGCCGGGAAAACTCCGCCTCGGACTCGACCTCCAGGGCGGAATGCACATGATCCTCAAGGTTGACCTCGAAAAGGCAAAGGAGAATACCCTCGCCTTTGCCGCCGGCGACCTCAAGGATATCCTCGCCGAACAGGGGATCAGTGCGGTGCACACCCGTACCGCCGCCAGTGATACCGTCGTTTTCAGCCTTCCCAACAGTAATGCGGTTGACCGGGTGGCGGCAGTTCTCAACGAGGATTTTCCTCAAATCGACCACACTCTTGAGGCCAACAGAGGGAGTTTTCCACGGATAACCCTGCGCCTGAAGGAGTCGACCGTCAGTGAGCTGAAAAAACGTGCCGTAGAGCAGTCTCTTGAGATTTTGCGCAACCGGATTGATCAGTTCGGCGTCGCAGAGCCGGTTATTGTCCGCCAGGGAGAAGATGAGATCGTTATCCAGCTTCCGGGGGTCAAGGATCCAAAAGATGCCCGCGAACTGATCGGGAAAACCGCTCAGCTTCAATTTATGGTGGTGGCTGACAGCACAGGTCTTGACCTTGCCGGTATCGTTCTCAGCGCAAAAGAGTCCGGTGAGTGGTCAGAGGAGGAGCCGATTGACAAACTCAACCGGGCGGTCCATAAACTGCTGCCGGACAACACCTCGATCCATTTTGAGACAGAGACCAACCCCGAAACCAACACCGTCACCCATATCCCGCTTCTCCTCGAAAACCGGATCCTGATGACCGGAGAGGCGGTCAAAGATGCCAACATCCGCTTCGGCGGCCAGTTCAACAGGCCAGAGGTCGGTCTTGAGCTCACCAGCCCGGGAGCGCGGACCTTTGCCGATATCACCTCAAAGTATGTACACCGCCGCCTTGCGATCGTCCTCGACGGTGTCGTGATCTCCGCCCCCAACATCAATGAAAAGATCCCCGGCGGTCGGGCCCAGATCACCGGAGACTTTACCCCCAAAGAGGCAAACAATCTCGCTATTGTCCTCCGCGTCGGGGCACTGCCGGCACCGGTCAAGATCGTCCAGGACGTCACCGTCGGCGCCAGTCTCGGGGCCGACTCGATAAAACAGGGGCTCACCTCCGGGATTTTCGGCACCGTTATCGTGCTGATCTTCATGGTAATCTACTATCGCCTTTCAGGAGTCATTGCCGATACCGCCCTCTTTATCAACATCCTCCTCCTCTTCTCCGGTCTTGCGGTAATCAGTGCGACCCTCACCCTGCCGGGAATCGCCGGAATTATTCTGACCGTCGGGATGGCGGTCGATGCCAACGTCCTCATCTTTGAGCGCATCCGCGAGGAGTACACCATCGGCAAGTCGGTACGGGCCTCAATCGACAGCGGCTTCAGCAAGGCCTTCCTGACCATTGTTGACTCTCAGGTAACCACCCTGATAACAGCCCTTGCTCTCTTTCTCTTCGGAACCGGCCCGATCAAAGGTTTTGCGATCACCCTCAGCCTCGGAATTATCTTCAATCTTTTTGCGGTCCTCTTCTGCAGCCGACTGATGTTTGACTCGGTCAATGCGATCAGACCGATGAATAAGCTGAACTACCTGGCGCTGGTCAAAAATACCCGTATTGACTACATGAAGCTGACCCGTTACACTTATATTATTTCAGGGATCCTGGTCGCACTCGGTTTGTTCTCGCTGGTCGAGATCGGCCTCGGCAGAGCAAACCTCGGAGTCGATTTTACCGGTGGTTCGATGCTTCAGTACAAGGCGACAGACGCCTTCACGATGAAAGAGGTGCGCGACGTCTTCACCTCTGCAGGAATGGGTGATATCAACCTGCAGGAAGTGACCAACGAGCAGCGCCTTATCGTCAAGATAAAGAAGGCTGAAAGTCAGGTCAGCGATGCCGATACCACCATCACCGCCCTGCTTCAGAAACATCTTCCCGAAAAGGGCTTTGTCCTTGAGAGTCAGTCGAAAATCGGCTCGTCGATCAGTACCGTTCTGCGCAACAAGGCCTTTGAGGCGATTGTCATCTCGCTGATCGGTGTCATCGTCTATCTCGCCTTCCGTTTTGACCTGCGCTTTGGTATTGCCGCAGCTGCCGCAACCTTCCACGATGTCCTCGTCGTCCTCGGACTCTGCTGGCTTTTTGACGTTGAGATCACCCTGCTGATCGTCACCGCTCTGCTCACCCTCGCAGGCTACTCGCTCAACGACTCGGTGGTTGTCTTTGACCGCATCCGCGAGAATCTCGGCAAAGCCGGGAAACAGACCTTCAACCAGATCATCAACCTCAGTATCAATGAAGTGCTGAGCAGAACAATTGTCACCTCGCTGACGACCGCCGTTGTCCTCTTCGCCCTCTACTTTCTCGGCGGCCAGGTCATCCACGGCTTTGCCTTTGCATTAACCGCAGGGATCTTTGTCGGCACCTACTCGTCGATCTTTATCGCCAGCCCGCTGCTGACAATCAAAAAGAGGACGTGATGCTCAAACTTATCGTCCTTGACTGTGATGGGGTGATGTTCGATTCAAAAGAGTCGAACATCCGCTATTACAACGATATGCTTGCACTGTTCAACTATCCGCCGATGATCCCGGAAGACGAGGTGTACTGCCATATGGCAACCGTCGACGGCGCGATAGAGAGAATCTTCGCACAATATCCTCAGGGACTCGCAGAGGCAAAGAGTGCGGCAGCTCAGCAGCTGGTGTACGCCGACTATATGGGCTACATGACCATTGCACCGGATCTTGTCGCGTTTCTTCGCAAGGCGCGGAAAAAATTTCTCCTCGCCATCTCGACCAACCGCAGCACAACCATGGAGACACTGCTTGCACGATTCGAGCTGAAGAGGTTCTTTGCCAGGGTCGTCACCGCTGCAGACACCCGACCGAAGCCGGCACCCGATGGTCTCCGTAAGATCCTCAAAGAGCTCGACTGCGCCCCCGAAGAGGCTCTTTTTCTCGGAGATTCGATCACAGACAGGCTGCAGGCACAGGCATGCGGGGTCCCCTTTGTCGCCTTTAACAACCCGCAGCTTGATGCCGCATGGTACGTCAGCTCGTTTTCCGAACTGTGGTCACTGCCTCCCCTTGAGAGCAGTTGAAACCGGCATCGCCGGGCGAATCGCCTGTGCGCCACAACACCAGAAGGAAATCAGCACTGACGGGATATGCAGGCCCTCACTCCGATTTATTTACGGATAAACCCGCATCGCCGGGCGAATCGCCTGCACGCCACAACAACAGATGAAAATCAACACTGACGGGATATACACGCCCTCACTTCGACTGATTTTCGGATAAAGATCCGGCGGAACCGGCCGAAGAGAAGATGCTGCAAAGAGTGGCCGCATTGCACATTGCCATTCTTTTTCATTTATTATAAAATTTTCAGGCTGTCTTCAGCTCCGGCGTACAGCAGGATCGGCGCACAAAGAGGAGAAGGCCCAGCCAGCCCAGGGTGCCCTGAACAGGTGATTTTCACCACAAAGAAAAGAGTCCCCAAGGAGATCTCTCCGGTGAGGCACCCCAAATTTTACCCGTAGAAAGCCATGTCTATCGCCGCCAGCCAGCTCGGTGAGATTTATACGCTCATCCGCGATACCTTTCGCAATACGCCGCGGATCTCTGTCACCCCGATTCAGGGGGACCCACCGGACAAGTACCGGGTCACCTATCATACTGTCGGCAAACATCGTGACCCGGCAGGTGAGGTGGTTGATGCCGACAGCCATCAGGTTGAGATCAGTATCCCGTTTGGTTTCCCTCATTTCCCGCCAAACTGCCGGCCGCTCAGCCCGATTTTTCATCCCGATTTTGACAACGACGCAATCCACATCGGTGATTTCTGGACCGAAGAGCGAACCGTACCCGAGCTGATTGTCGAAATCGGCCGGATGATCAACGGGGAGACCTGCTCCACCGTTGATGCCTTCAATAAAGAAGCGGCAGAGTGGTATAAGAGCCACCGCAGCGACTTTCCGCTCGCCCGGATCAACTGGAGTGAAGGCAGGCCGTCCGATGCGGTACTCTCTGAACACCAAACTCCGCCGGAAACAGCCGGAGAAACAGCGGAAGAGGAGCTCAAACTCGAGATCACCGAAGAGGAACTAACACTTGAGATCACGGAAGAGGAGCTTGAGGAAGAGTTGAGCTTTTCTGCAGAGGACAACGAGAGTGAAGAGGCTCCGGCCTTCCTCTCGTTTGGCAGCGAAGAGAAGGCCGAAGAGGACCGTATCGCGCTGTTGCGCAGGATGAAAGCCGATGGCGAGTTTATCCGCCTGAAAAACGAACTTGAAGGACAGGAGGAGTTCTCGACCGAACTCAAAGCGCTCTACGATGAGGCGATACGGCGGGTAAAACTCGCCGAAGAACAGTACGCCGAAGCAAGGGAGACTGAAGAGAGGGAAGAGATTGACTCGGCGCTTGAGCTCTACCGTTCGGTAGCCGAGTCGGTCACCGACTTTCCGGCGATCCAGACCGATGTCAACCGCCTCCAGGATATGCAGGCGTTTATGGCTGAAATAGGCATGGCCGAGGGCGGGAGCGAAACAGCTGCCGCTGCCAAAAAAGAGACGCCGAAAAAGAAATCGGCCGCCGAGCGCAAACTCGAACGCGACCAGAAGAGAGTTCAGCCGCCGGCGCAGTTTCACGACAACCGGAACACCTTCTCTTCCGGCGTCTCAGCCCGCAGCCCGCTCGCCTCACGGCTGCTCTTCGGCGGATTTCTGCTCACCCTTGCCGCTGCAGTCCCAATCGGTCTCAACTACTACTCCGGCACCCGGGTCGATCGGGCGGAGGCGCTGCTGCATCAGTGCACAGGAGCTCTTGAAGTTGCCCAGTACAGGCAGGCGCAGGCGTTCTGCAGGCAGAGTGTTGACAGTGCGGAAGGTGCGATCTACTTCGAGAAAAAGCGATCCGCCAGTGTCATCGAAGAGGCCCGGGAGATCCTCAACAGTAAACTGCTGAAGGCAGGACTTTCGGGAAAGACCCTGATCGACGGCAAGGCTTTTGATCCCAAAGACGCAAAGATCATTCTCGCCTTCAGAAAGAAAAAGGAGTTTGCCGACCAACTCTATCTCAAAAAGAACTTTCAGGAGGCGGCTATCAACTACAGTGACGCCTCCCAGCTGGCAAAAAAACTGACCTTTCTTGATGAGGAGACGAAACGCGATCTCGAAAAGAGAAATACCCTCGCCATGCTCCAGTACAGCATGCAGATCGCCGATGTCCAGGCGGAGCAGAAGGAGTGGATTCTGATGCTGCAGACGATGCAGCAGGCGGCAAAACGTCTCTCAGCCCTGCCCGAGACAGAACGCGGCGAATTCAAGACGGCGGTCGACTCCCGACTGTTTACGGCGCAACTTGAGACATTGCAGCAGAAGGCCGACAGACAGATCCTTGATGAACAGTGGGATGACGCCACCGCCACCTGGAAAGAGGCCATTGCTCTCACCCACCAGTATCCCGGACCCGGAGTGAAAGTCCGGACGCAGCTCCAGACCGAGGTTATCCTTACCGATCTCTACAAGACGCTCGGCAACGGCAAGGCCGCTCTTGCGGAGGGCCGCTGGGATGAAGCCATTGCCAGCTACGACCGTGCCGACAAAATTCTCAGCGACAAGATCAACCCCCTTGATGCCGAATCCTCGCGCAGGAGCAAAGAGCGCCTTCGCAAAATCATTCTCCAGGCCTCTCTTATCCGCGGTGAGCAGTCTGCGCAGGGGTTGTTGAACAATGCCGAGCTGCGCGTCGCCCGCAACACCTATCGCAACCTGCTCAAACTGATTGAGAGCAGCAGCATGAAAAAGGATCCCCAGTTTATCAAGACAGCGCGGGACATCCGCAAAAAGATTGCTGATCTTGACCATCAGCTCTACGTCAATGACAAGATCAGTTATCTGCGCAAGAATTACCGCAAGCTCTTCGCACAGCAGTACAGTGCCATTGATGCAAAACTTCTCTCCGCTTTTCAGGTAAAAAAGACCAAAGAGACTGACAGTTACATCAACTTCCGGATGCAGTGTACCGAAAAGAGAAGAGGAGTCCGCCCGCTCACCCTGATTCTGAAGTACCAGTTCAACAAAAAAACCGGGAAGTGGAGACGGATCACCGACTGAAGTCGGTGACAGACAAATCGGAAAAAGGCCCCGCGAGAGAAGTTTCTCGCGGGGCCTTTTTGTTTTTCCCTTTTTCGCTCTTTTACCGGGAAGCACGTAAGCTTCAGATTTCCGGTTGTGCTGCCTTGTGAGCCCCGGCCGCCTGTAAAACACAACCTGCCGATCGGCAGGCCCCCGGCTACACCAGAAAACGAAACTCCCCCTTGCCGAGCAGATCGTGCAGATGGATCAGACCGATCAGCCGTTTGCCCGAATCGACGATCGGCAAAGCGGTGATCTCAAAACGCTGCATGATCGACAGCGCATCGGCGGCAAGATGGTCAGCATCAATACAGACAGGATTTTCCGTCATCAAATCTGTTGCCCGCCGCCGTGAAAGCTCGTCGATCTCCATCCCGTTGATCCATGCTCTGCGGATATCACCATCGGTGACAATCCCGCGCACCTCATCGTGCGGCGAAAGGATCAGCACAACCCCGAGATTCTTCTCGTTAAGCGCGCGCACCGCATCGACGGCCAGCGCCTCTTCACCGACTGTCGGGACGTTGATGCCGGTACTCATCACTTCGGTAACCCGAACCTTCAGGCGCTGGCCCAGACTGCCGCCCGGATGGTTGAGCCGGAAATCCTCGGCCTGAAAGCGGCGAAGGTTGATCAGGACCACCGAGAGCGCATCTCCGAGTGCAAGAGTCGCCGTCGTGCTCGCCGTCGGAGCAAGTCCGAGCGGGCAGGCCTCCCGTGGAACATGGATATTGAGAACGATATCAGCAACCTTTGCAAGAGACGAGGTCAGCCCTCCGGTCATCGCAATGATTGTATTGCCACGCTCGCGGATCGCCACCAGCAGTGCCGTCAACTCGACGGTCTCCCCGGAGTTGGAGATCGCGATCACCACATCCTCGTCGGCAACAACGCCGAGATCACCGTGCATCGCCTCAACAGGATGAAGAAAAACAGCACGGGTACCGGTACTGTTCAGGGTTGCCGAGATCTTTTGACCGATCAATCCGGATTTGCCGAGACCGGTTACAATGACCCGGCCACCGCTGGTGAAAATCGCATCAACCGCGTCAGAGAATTCACTGCCAAGGTTACGCCGCACCTCGGCAATCCCCTCTTCTTCAACCCGCAAGACCTCTTTTGCCGCCTCTATCATCGTACACTCGTTCGCATATGGCTCTCCTTTCACTGCTCAGCAGAGAGCACAAAGAACCGGCTGCCTGATCTTTTGCCCGGTTCTTCCTTGAATTCCAGTCAGGATTGACTATTTTAGTTATCCTGAGTATCTTCGCAACGCCGTTTCACATACCATAAGGAGCCAGACCATGTCCAGCCATCTTTTCACCTCAGAATCGGTTTCTGAAGGGCACCCGGATAAAGTCGCCGACCAGATTTCAGACGCCATTCTTGACGCTCTTCTTGAGCAGGACCGCGTCGCCCGGGTCGCCTGCGAAACCATTGTCACCACCGGCATGGCGCTGATTGCCGGCGAAATCACCACCTCGGCCTGGGTCGATATGCCGGAAGTTGTCCGCAACACAATCAGAGACATCGGCTACAACTCCTCGGAGATGGGTTTTGACTGGCAGTCCTGTGCGGTGATGACCACCATCGACAAACAGTCTGTCGATATCGCCCGCGGTGTTGATGAGGGCAGCGGGCTTGACCTTGATCAGGGTGCCGGAGATCAGGGGTTGATGTTCGGCTATGCGGTCAATGAGACCCCGGTTCTGATGCCGCTGACCCTTGATCTCGCCCACCGCCTGACCCGGCGTCAGGCCGAAGTTCGCAAATCGGGTGTTCTTCCGTGGCTGCGCCCTGATGCCAAAAGTCAGGTAACCGTCGAGTATGAGGGCCGCAGGGCAAAGCGTATCGATGCGGTTGTCCTCTCGACCCAGCACGACGAATCGATCTCATGGGAAGATCTGAAAGAAGCAGTTATGGAGGAGATCATCAAACCGATCCTGCCGGCAGCGATGCTCGATGACAACACCAGCTATTTTATCAACCCCACCGGGCGTTTTGTCATTGGCGGACCGGTCGGCGACTGCGGACTGACCGGCCGCAAAATCATTGTTGACACCTACGGCGGCCGCGGCTCCCACGGTGGCGGCGCGTTTTCCGGCAAGGATCCCTCGAAGGTGGATCGTTCGAGCGCCTACTATGGCCGCTATGTCGCCAAGAACCTCGTTGCCGCAGGCCTTGCTGAAGAGCTTGAAGTACAGATCGCTTACGCCATCGGGATCAGCCAGCCGGTTTCAATCAACGTCAACAGTTTCGGCACCGGGAAAATCAGCGACGAGAAGATCATCGAGCTGATCAAGGCCCATTTTGACCTGCGCCCGAAATCAATTGTCCAGCAGCTTGATCTCCTCCGTCCGATCTATCGTGCAACTGCGGCCTATGGTCACTTTGGCAGAGAACTTGCCGATTTTACCTGGGAGAAGACAGACAAGGCGGCGATGTTACGTGAGGCTGCCGGTCTCTGAGCGCACATTGTCACCACAAAACCGTCCCGCTCTGCCGGTCAGCGGGGCGGTTTTTGAGTCCCGGCAAGAGTGATATCACCGGAAAGAATTTCGTGTACCGTGCCCGCCCTGTCCCTGACATGAAGAACACCGTTTGCATCCGGTCCCAATGCCACCCCGCTGACAACAGAACCGTCAACAGCAACACACTCCATCTCCCTGCCCTGCAGGCAGTCAAACAGCCGCCACTCGTCGAGAATATCGGCAAACCCGCCCTGCTCAAAACGTGTAACCTCGGCAAGCAGTTTGTCACGGATCTCGGCAACAAGCAGAGAGAGCTCAAACTCCTGTGCGCACTCAAGCCGCAGTGAGGTCGCCTGCTGACGCAGATGATCAGGAAAGTCTTCCAGCTGCTGGCGGACATTGACCCCGATGCCAACGACAATCCAAGAAGAGGAGTCGTCCACAACCGGTGCCGCCTCGACAAGGATTCCGGCCACTTTTTTCCCGTTGATAAGAACATCGTTCGGCCACTTCAGCCCCACTTCACGTCCGGGCAAAACCTTTGCCCGAACCAGCCTCGCCAGCACCAGTCCGGCGACAAGAGTTATTCTCGCAAGCTCTTCGACTGCGACCTGCGGTCGCAGCACAAAAGAGACATAGAGCCCATCTCCACGCCGGCTCGACCACGTTTTCCCGAGCCGGCCACGCCCCGCACTCTGCTCGAGAGCCCAGACAGCGGTCCCATGCGCTGCCCCCTGTTCGCCGCTCCTCATCGCCTCGGTATTGGTCGAGGTGGTCGTCTCGAGAAAAACAGTCTTCACTCTCCTCCACCCTGAAAACAAAACAGGCACAGGGAGAAACCTGTGCCTGTCGAATCTTGCTGAGAACGGCGAACACCCCTCATTCACCCGATGGTTGCAAAAAAGAACAAAGAGGGGGACTCACCGCGTTCTGTGATCAAAGAAGCAGCTTACTCCTCTTCCTCCTCATCCTGAATCCGGGACGGGATCCCGTACATCGTGGTTGAGCCGGAAGACCAGAACGCCAGCCGCCCCTCACGTACCATCTCATTGGCAATATTCTTGATCACCCGGGGCTTGCTGTCAGGATCACACGCATAAAAATCCTTGATATACATCTGCGGCTTCGGGGATTTTGTCGCTTTCGCCTCAATGGCGTCCTTCAATGCTTCTTTGTCCAGTGCCATAACATGACTCCTGTAGGTTGAGGTTCAAAGCATCAATGAGGCTGGGGAGCCATTCCCCCCAACCTTCTCTGGTCATGCTATTTGATGACACTGGTATACTTGAACTGCGTCGAGGTACGCCAAGTGTCATAGGCAAGGCGATAATCATCGATGCTTTTATCCGTAAACGGAATATCACATTTTTCGAAGAATCTTTCCCAGCCGATGCGCTCCGCCCACTCACCAATCCGCTCATACTTCTTCGCATCTTTGGCGTAGGCTTCAAGAATCTTCTTAATTGCATCAACGACCTCCGGCCAGCGTGGGGTGTTGTTCGGCAGGAAGGGAATAACCAGCTTGGAGAACTTCGGCATCGACTTGCTGTTCGAGACTTTGCCACCGACAAGAATGGCAATACCGTCGCCCTCAGGGTCAGCCAGTGGCATCGCCGGGCACATCGTGTAGCAGTTGCCGCAGAACATGCAGCGTTCGTTGTTCACCTTTACGGTCTTGATCTCTTTGCCGTCAACCTCGGCCTTGCCGGGCTTAATCGCACCGGTCGGACAGGCCGCAATTGCCAATGGCAGCTCGCAGACCCCGGTAATACGGGTGTTGTCAATCATCGGCGGCTTACGGTGAACACCAAGGATCGCAATATCAGACGCATGGACAGCGCCACACATGTTCAGGCAGCAGGCAAGTGCAATCCGAACCTGTGCCGGCAGGGTCATCGATGTAAAATACTCAAAGAGCTCATCCATAACCGCCTTGACAACCCCGGACGCGTCCGTCGCCGGGGTGTGACAGTGTACCCAGCCCTGGGTATGGACGATATTTGTTACTCCGGCACCGGTCCCGCCGACCGGGTACCGGCCGTCGAAACTGGCAAGTTTGTCAAGCAGAGGCTGCACCTTGTCTTTGGAGTCGACCATGAACTCGATATTGTTGCGGGTTGTGAAGCGGAGGTAACCGTCACAGTGCTCATCAGCGATATCACACACCTCACGGATGTACTCAATCGAGACCAGACGCGCACACCCGACACGAACGGTATAGACCTCATCTCCGGTTGCAGATTTGTGCATAAGAACCCCGGGCTGGAGAATCTCATGCCACAGCCACTTCCCTTTATTCGCCTTAATCACCGGCGGATAGAACTCCTCGTAGTACCGCGGACCAATATCAGAGATACGGCCTTCCATCGGTTTCTCAGGATTATATCCCATTGTTCATCTCCTCTATGTTGAGAGACCCCTTCGCAGGGATTCATCTTCAATTGATCTGTTCAAAACCCGTTACGCGGCATGCTTCTTGCGGAACTCCTCAACACTGCGCTCCCAGCCACCCGGCACCTCTTCTTCTTTCCAGAAGACGTAGGGGTTGGACCGCGGCTCCTTGACATGCTGCGGCATCGGCTCGATACCCATAACACGGAGGAAGGTCGGCAGCCCGACACGCTGCATCGTCTCACCGCAGCGCTCACGATTCTTCCCAACCTCCATCCACCAGTCCCAGACCGATTCGATGAAGTCAATCAGCTCTTCAAACTCGTTCTCTTTCTCAACCTTGATAAAGGGGACAACGAGGGTCGCAAACTGGGCCCCATCAAGAATCGGAGCCTTTGCGCCGACACAGATCGAGGCGCCCCGATCCTTTCCGGGGGCGAGAGCGCGGGGCATGACATTGATGCAGTGCATGCACCGGGTGCACTCTTTATCATCGATTTTCAGTTCATCGCCCTCCATCCACATGCACTGGGTCGGACAGAGATCGAGCACCTCTTTCCGGATATCAAACGGACCCCAGTCACGACCGGCATGGCCGCCGCCGCCCGAGGGATAGTTGCCGGCAATGTACTCCTGGACCGCAGCCTGGTCGATCTGAATCTCATCGCGCCAGGTACCGATAACGGCAATATCCGAGCGGGCGATGGCGGCGACACAGTCGTTGGGGCAGCCGGAGAACTTGAACTTAAACTTGTAGGGGAAGGCCGGACGATGGATCTCATCCTGATAGTGCATGGTGAGATGGTAGCAAACCTCCTCGGTATCGTAGCAGGACCACTCACAGCGCGACGGGCCAAGACAGTTGGCCGGAGTCCGCAGGTTGGAACCGGAGCCGCCGAGATCCTGCTGGAGTTCGTGGGTAAGATCCCAGAACATCGGCTCAAGTTCTTCAGTACGACAGCCGAGGAGAATGATATCACCGGTCGACCCGTGCATGTTGGTCATTCCGGAACCGTGCTTCTCCCACAGGTCACAGAGATGGCGGAGGAACTTGGTATTGTAGTACTTTGACGAGGGCTGGTTGACCCGAATGGTATGGAAATGCTCAACCCCGGGGAACTGCTCGGGAACATCCGCATAGCGACCGACAACACCGCCTCCGTACCCGAAAACACCAACAATACCACCGTGCTTCCAGTGGGTAATTCTATCTTTAAAAGACAGCTCAAGGATACCAAGGATATCCCAACATTCGGGCTTGGTCTCCGCCTGTCTTTTAATGTCGGAAACAAAGCTCGGCCACGGGCCGGACTCCAGTTGATCCAACAAGGGTGTCTCATGCTTTGCCATGATTTCCTCCTTTAATTTACAGTGAAAAAACTGCCGCTGCCTGTAAGCAGCAGTCGTGATCCTATCCAGTGGGGCAGAAACACATATCATCTGAATCTACATTCAGTTTTTGAGCATAGCTGTCAGCCCTCCCTTTGTCAACAAAAAAACAGGCGTCAAATCCGCATCCGGCAACTCTTCAGACACCCGAAAAATCTTCTGATTCTTATTATTTAACAGCTCTCAGGAAATCTCCTTCAAGGCCCCCGCCTCCGGCCTCTGCACCTTCCATCAGTGCAAGGAAACTGTCAGCGAGCACCTTGCCAAGTTGCACCCCTTCCTGGTCAAAGGAATTTATATTCCAACAGAACCCCTGATAGACAATTTTGGCCTCATAAAGAGCAAGCAGTGCGCCGAGAGTCTCCGGAGTCAGTCTGTCTGCCATAATCAACGTTGACGGCCGGTTGCCACCAAAAAACCGGTTGGGGTTTTCCGCTCTCCGGCCGATCGCAAAAGCGACCGCCTGGGCGTAGAGATTGGCAAGCAGTTTCTGCTGTGAAGAGGTACCTTTCACCTCAAGATCCTGCCCGTACTGAGAGTTGAAGAAACCGATCAACTCAAGCGGAACGATCTCTGTTCCCTGATGCAGCAGCTGATAAAAGGCGTGCTGGCCATTGGTTCCCGGTTCGCCCCAGAGTATCGGCCCGGTCTTTGTCTGAACACTGCGGCCGTCACGCATCACCGACTTGCCGTTACTCTCCATGTCGCACTGCTGGAGGTGGGCCGGGAAACGGTGCAGTCCCTGACAATAGGGGAGAACCGCCTGGGTCGGGCAGCCGAGAAAGTTATGGTTCCACACGCCAAGAAGCGCCAGCAGCAGGGCCGGATTGTCGTAAAGCGAAGCCTTTTCGGCAAGGCGATCCATCTCGTCAGCACCTTGTAACAGTGCAAGAAAACCGTCATATCCGAGAAAAAAGCCGAGACTTACCGCTCCCACCATCGAGGTGGCGCTGTAGCGACCGCCGATATAGTCATAGATATAAAAAGAGCGCAGATACCGTTGCGGGTTGTCCATCGGGCTCCCCTCTCCGGTCACCGCCACGCAGTGTTGTTCGGGTTTCAGCCCGGCCTTGCGCAGCGCGTTGCGGACCAGAGCCTCGTTGGTCAGAGTCTCAAGGGTACCGCCACTCTTTGAAACGGTGACGACAAGGCACTCCTCGAGATTGACAGCACCGAGATGGCGGGCGGCGTCATCAGGATCAACGTTGGCGATAAAATGGATCCGCCGTCCCTTGCGACCAAAGGGCTGCACCGCCTCGTAGAGAGCTCTCGGCCCGAGATCCGAACCGCCGATACCGACATGAACAACGGTGGTAAAAGGTGTGCCGGTGGTCCCGGTATGAATCCCGCTGTCGATCTCGTCGAGAAACTGCTTCAACTTTGCCAGCTCAGTCTGTGCCCTTGCGGTCGCCGCCGGCTCACAGGGGGGGGAGTGGAAAATATCGCGGCTGGCGGTGTGCAGTACCTGACGATTCTCGCTGTCAACACCATCGATCCGGTTGATCACCGCACCCCGGCGCATCTGTTTGAACTGGGCGGTCAGCTCGAGTTCATCGGCCATCTTCTGCAGCGCCTCGAGCACCGCATCATCGATGCGCTGGGTTGCATAGTACAGGTTGAAAAGCGGCGTCCGGCACCGGTAGCGCTCGAGCCTGCCACCTGCTGTCAGCGGTGAGATCGTACGGAGATTCTGCAAGCCTGCAGAGAGTCTGATAGCTGTCGGTCTGATCAAAGCTGCGGGTTTTCATTGCTCTCTCCTCTCTTTTTCATTTTCGCCATCCTGAATACGAACAGCTGACATATTCACCGGAGCTCTTTTACGGCACAGCTCTCAGCGGGCGCGGACGTGCCCGAGGCCAGAGTTACCGCACGCTCTGAGACCGGCGATCGCCTCAGCGTAATCGGTACTGCGATAGATCGCTGAGCCGGCAACAAAGACATCGGCCCCGGCGGCAGCGGCGTCCTCGATAGTGGCGGTGCTGATACCGCCGTCAACCTCAATGGTCACGGCTCTCTCAAGCTGCTCAATGCGACAGCGCAGGCGCCGCAGTTTGTCGAGGGTCGACGGGATGAAACTCTGCCCGCCA
>PDWI01006028.1_pt1 | contig 15400 bp, 6 predicted proteins | sample 1430891 | NCBI WGS metagenome assembly PDWI01 (sample SAMN01162508, study PRJNA174530) | Oral metagenome, whole genome shotgun sequencing project. | biome: Marine environment; feature: Marine mammal; material: Swab sample of the gingival sulcus; isolation source: swab sample of gingival sulcus... | reverse complement strand
TTTTCTTCAGTTTGTTTTTCTTTTGGAAGTTTTTCAATTTCTATTTTTGCTTTATCTTCAATTGTGTCGGTGTCATAAGCAGAAATAAGTTCTTTCGAAATTTGTTTAATTGATTTTCCCTTGGAATATTCTAAAGCCTTTTCTTTTTCTTTGTTATTTAATTGTTTGTCTAAACGAAGCAGGCGATTTGCCAAAGATAAAAATAAATCTTCATCGCTTGCTCCCATTGTAACTGCATTTAGTAAGTCCTTTAAGGGAATACTTGGTTTTCTTTCTAAAGGTCGGCTATCAGTTTTTTTTGATTTTGTTGCACCTACAGCATCAACGATTACAAAGTGGGTTTTACAGTTTGCAGTCATAGAAACTTTTTGTAGATTGTCATTCCCAATACTTCTACAACCTCGACCTTTCATCTGTTCAAAGTAGTTCCTACTTTTAACATCTCGCATAAAAAGTAAAACTTCAAGTGGTTTTACATCGGTGCCTGTGGCAATCATATCAACAGTAACTGCAATTCTAGGGTAGTAATTATTACGAAATTTCTTTAGAACAGATTCTGGTTTTTCATCAATTTTGTAAGTTACTTTTTTACAAAAATCATTTCCTTCGTTAAATTCTTCACGAATAATTTTAATTATATCATCAGCATGACTGTCAGTTTTTGCGAAAACAAGAGTTTTTGGCACTTCATAATTTCCATCTTTATCTTTTCTGTCTGGAAAAATTTGAGTTTTTAAAGCCCTTTTAAATTCTTTTATAATATTTCTAATTTGACTTGGATTTACAACACTTTTATCTAAATCATTTTTTCCATATATAGTGTCTTCATCTTCCTGTTGCCACCGTTTTTTTCTGCTAAGTTTTTCTCTACGGTCAACATACCAACCGGCTTTTATTTCTCCCCCTTGTGTAGAAATCTCTGTTTCAATTGTGTAAACCTCATAAGGAACATTAACTCCATCAATAACAGAATCTTCATAACTATATTGACTAACAATATTTTCATTAAAAAATCCAAGTGTTCTTTTGTCAGGTGTTGCAGTTAAGCCAATTAAAAAAGCATCAAAATAGTCTAAAACTTGTTTCCATAAGTTGTAAATTGAACGGTGACATTCATCAATCACAACAAAGTCAAATTCTTCAATAGGAACTTTTTCGTTGTATGCGACAGCCACAGGCTCTTTCTCTTTCATTTTTTGTTGAAGCCATGAATTTTCATTTGGGTTTTCAATTTCAGCATCTTCATCTAGCTCTTCCCCTTTTAATATGGAATATAACCTTTGAATAGTTGAAATACAAACCTGACTGTCAGAAGCAATATAGTGAGAATTAAGCCTTTGAATATTATAAAGCTCTACAAATTTCCTGTTATCATCATTTGGCTGAAAATTTCTAAATTCTTGTTCCGCCTGTTCTCCTAAATTCTTAGTATCAACTAAAAAAAGAACTCTTTTAGCATTTGCATATCTTAATAGACGATAAATAAAACTAGCCGCAGTAAAAGTTTTGCCCGAACCGGTAGCCATTTGAATTAAAGCCTTAGGACGATTCTGCCTAAATGAGTTTTCTAAATTATTTATTGCTACAATCTGTGCAGGCCTTAAACCATCATTATCTAATTTAGGAATATTAAAAAATCTTTTTCGTAAAGTCTCTTTTTGTTTCATCCACTCTAAAAAAGTTTCAGGTCTATGAAAACTAAAAACAGACCTGCTTCTAGGTTTAGGATCTCTGTAATCAGTAAATCTAGTAACATCTCCGGTGCTCTCATAAACAAAAGGAAGAGGGTCATTATCTAAAAACTTCAACTTAGATTTTGCATAAGCTTCAGATTGTTCAGCCACAGAAAGTAAAGCCACCCCCATTTCTTCTCTCTTTGCCTCAATAATTCCTACAGGCTTTCTTTCTACAAAAAGAGTATAATCTGCCTCTCCGACATCATTTTGATATTCACGAATAGCCACTCCTAGTCCAACAGAAAAATCAATTTCATCCTTAGACTGAATTACCCACCCAGCCTTACGCAAAGCCTTGTCAATCTTGTCTCGAGCAATCTCCTCAGGTTGTTGATTGTAAAAATCTTCCATCGCTTACATCCTTTGAAGCATTATAAAATATTTGTATCAATCTTTCAATCTAATTTCTTCTGGGTGTTCCCCTTCGGGTCGTGTGCTCCGCTTGTATCTTTGCTTTTTCTCTTCTATATAATAATGTTGTGGCTCTCGCCCCAACTTTTGAAAAATCAAAAAAAGCAAAGGATACCACTACGCCCACTAACACAGAAAGGGCGGAGCAGTTAAAAACAAATTTAATAGAATATTAAAATACTTTTCACTCCACCTCAACAGCCTTAACAGACACATTAGGATTAATCGGTTCAAACGGAGGCTTTGCAACATCATTTGGATAAGTTCCATTAAAAGCATAACCGTTGTTTGTTTCTCCACCACCTTTAAAAACAACAAGCCATTGTGGATAGAAATTAGTCATTCTTGTGTAGTCTGGATTAAGAACTAAAGTAGGATTATCTGGCATATCTTCATTTATTACAGCAAGAATATTTTCATCATTCAAGTTTTCAGTAATAGTTGAGCCAAAGCCCTCTTTTATAGCTTTGAAAAATTTTATAGAATACTCTGCCAATTCATCCAATGAACTATCTTCAAAATTGTCAACACTTGTATATTTCTCTTTAGTAAGTTTTTTTATTGCTAAATCCATACTATAGCCTTTTGCAATATATGACATAAGTAAATCCAGCCCGTGGCGTATTTTTGCTACATCAATATCTTCACTTTCAGACCCTTGCTCTTTATCTGCTATAAGTTGACTCAAATATGCAAGTGCTAAATAGCCTGTGCCATATACGGCAGCACTAATTTCGTCATTTTGAGTATTTGACACTCTTCCATCTTTTAAACTAATAATATTTAAAGCCTTTTTTATATATTCTATATCTTCACCAACTTGCTCTACATTTTTAGTCTCTGCAGGTGGCAATAATGTGTCTGGGTCTTTTTCTTGCTCTATTTCTCGTTCAATTTTTGGAGCCAATATTAAAACATTATTAACAAATTCCTTTCCACCTCCAACAGTTACCGCCGTTCCTTCAATAAACCAAGATGGAAATATCATTGGTCTTGGCTCAAGATCTGCACCTCTTCCGGTCATACCTGCAGATAATGCTTCAAACATAAGAGCGTGCATAGTTTCATGAGCTATAATGGAAGCAGTATTGTCATTCATATTTATAATAAAACTTGTATTTACCCCAATGGCATAACTAAGCTCCGCTGTTCCATAGATTGGGTTGTCAGGAGTTAAAAAAGATTTATGACCTGTGATTTCTGAATTAATAGCCGCAGCCTCAAAAGCACTATTATTTTCATAATCAATCAAACCAATACCAATTTCTTTTCCTTTTAGGTAGCCAAATGTCAAAGGATAATACTCAATTATCTTCTCTGCAGAATTTGCAATCAACTTTTTTAGTTCATTTTCTTTTTCAGGAGTTAGTTTTCGATTTACTCTTTTGGTTGAGCCATTTTTTGCCTCTATTGTGTAATCCGTTTCTTTACTATAATCTTTTTCCTGCTCCTCTTCCTCTTCTGGATTTTCTTCTGGTTCTATTACAGGTGGAGTTTCCGAGTTTTCGTCATTTTTCCCCACCGTTGTATTATCTTGTTTAGTTCCATTTCGGTTAGAAATTGTGTTGTCGCAAGAAAATAAAGCTAATACTCCTACTAAAATTAAGCAGATACATGCAAGTTCCTTAATCGATTTAATTATTACCTTCATAAAAACTCCTAATTATTTCGTCAAATTACCAAATTTTGCAAAAATTGTCTATCAGATTTTTTATTTTTTGGGTGTTCCCCTTCGGGTCGTGTGCTACGCTTGTATCTTTGCTTTTTCTCTTCTATATAATAAAGTTGTGGCTCTCGCCCCAACTTTTGTAAAAACCAAAAAAAGCAAAGGATACCACTTCGCTCACTAACACAGAAAGGGTGGAGCAGTGTTACTCTATTTTTTTTAGTCTCTCAATATTTTCTTCTGTCAAAACCATTGTTAAATAGATTAGATATAAAGCAGTAGGGACTCTATAAAAATCTAAAAAGTCTTCATCAAGAGGAATATTTTTATTAGTTGTCCTTTCATAACTTAATAAATCCGAAGGAATGCTTAAGCCATTTGAACAATACATAAATCCTAATAAGGTTTGAACTCTTTCAATAAATAAATTATCTACAAAGTATTTGTCTCGATAGTTTAAATCTTTTGTTTTGCTGTCTTTGATACTTTTCATAAATTCTTTTATGTCTTCTATATTTCTGTTCCAGAAATTTAAATCTTCGCTATTTAAGTTATCAAGTTTTATTTTATTACAAAGTATTTTACTCAAATCTTGTATTTCTTTTTGAATAAACCATCGCATTAAATCGCTACAATCATAATGTAACAATCCTACTATTGGAATTATTATATTATTATCTTTCCAAGTTTCTTTTTGCTCTAAATATTTATAAGAATCAATAAATGCCCATAATAAATTGTACCAATATTTTTCATCAATTAGATTTTTTATGCTACCATGTTGTGCATAGTGCTCTTCTGAATTTCTTAATCTTGTAAAATACACAGCGCTCATATTACATGCATTTGCATCAGGATAATCATTTACTTTCTTCCAATTGTATAGAGTATCAGATTCATCGTTAAATTTACAAGTAATATTTCTGCTTAGTATAGTTTCTCCAATTTCATCAAAACAATGGTACAAAGAAATAAAAGGCTTTAATGTTTGTCTGAATTCAGGAATTTCAAAACCTCTATCTATTTTTTTCCATATTTCACGATTTTCTTTCATAGTGTTAATTAATACACGATTATTAGGTGATATAAATGGTTTTAATGTTTCTTTTATTTTATCTTCTGGTATGCCAGTATTTTTCATCTCTTCTAAATTGTTTAATGTTTTACAGGCATCAATAAAGGATACATCATTGTTTTTGTTTTTAAATTGGTTAGGTATTTTTTCCTGGGTAGATAAAACATTTAATTTCTTTTCCTTAATAAAATTAATTTGTCTTATGCCATAAGCTTTTTCCTTTTTTATATAATGAGATATATTATATAAAAGATTGCTTGCGTTTTCTATATTGTCTGCTGAAATATGAATATTTGCATAAGCAAACGGATTATCAGCTGTATATATTTTGTATAATTTGTGTATTAAGCTTTTTTCTGTTTTAGCAATCTTGCTGTTTTTTAAAACAGGATAAAGTATTTGAATTATATCACGCGCTTTTTTTCTTTCACATATTTTGATATTTGTTCCATCAAGTTTATAAGATAAATTATCAAGTTTATTTTTCCATTGCTCACAATCTTCTTTTAACGTTGAATCATTTTCAGGTTGAAAGTCAGATAAGAAGTTATTAATCTTTTTAATTAAATCATCTGAGTATTCTTTTTTGCTGTTATTAAAATTAAAAAGAGAAGTTGTTGGTTTTACTTTTATTTTTTTCTTTTTACATTCATCTTGTACCTTTTCTATTTGTGTTAAAACTAAATCTTTTATTTCTTTTGTAGAGTATCTTTTAACAATATTTAATGTATTTTCTAATAAATCTTTGTATTTTTGGGTATGTTGTTTTATGTATTCTGCTATTTTTTCTGGTTTATAAGAAGATTCACTCAATGCTTTATTATATAAATAACACCACTTCTTTTCTATATCTTTTGGGTAATGTCCTTTGTATTTTTCCAAAATTGTGTGTATAATCTTCATATCAACCCAAGAAAGTTTTTCTTTAATTTTTTCTTGTGAATTTAAGTTTTCAAGTTTTTTAAGCACAGCCTTATACTGGTTTTTTATTTCTTCTTTGGAAATATTATTTCTTATATTTTTTAGAATAGCGGGGTAGTGTTTAATAATATTATAAACTTCTTTTAAGAGTTTATAATATTTTTCTTTGTTTTCTTTTGAATTTAAATCTAGTTTTTGCAGTTCTAATAATTCATTAATTAAGTTTTTAGCATTTTCTTTTGTGCTATTTTCTAAAAGGAATAATATATATTTTAAATTATACGATTCAAAACATATATTTTCATTTACAGGAAGATATATAAAGCTTATACTTTGCTTAAAATCTTCCAAGTTGTTTTTTAATAAACTTTCTTCAAATATGCTTTTATCTGTAATAGATAAAGCTATTAAATAGTTTCTGTTCTTTTCTTTTTCAGCTTCATCAAATTGAGAAATGTATTTCTGTGCTATTTTAGAAGAGGAAATTCTGTCTTTAATTTCTTCTTGATTCCAAGATAGTAAATTATTTTTGAACTTTTTATTATATACATAATTTATTTTTAAGTTATATAATAAATATTCTTTTATCTCCTTATGTTTTTTTGAAATATCAGAAATATACTTAGTTATTTCTTCTGATTTATAAAGCTTATTTTTAAATTCTTTATCAGATAATGAACTGAATTGTAAATCTTTTACTAAGATTTCATAATTACGATATTCTAAGGTGTATAATTCTTTATAATGTTCTTCTATTTTGTCTAAATCAGAATATTCATTTATTAGATTATATAAATTATTTATCATTTCCTTATATTCTTTTTGCTTTTCGTGTATCATTTTTAGTTTATTATAGTCTAAAGAATAATTATAAAAATCATAGTACATTTTTTTTATTTTTGAGGTATCTTCATTATTAGAATTTTTAAAAACACACCGTATGACAGGAATGTATCTAGTCGGTATTATTTCATCTATGTATTTTTTTGATTTTAAATCTTTTAGATATGCTACTAGGTCTGTATAGTTTCCCTTTGCATCAAATTGTAGTACGAAATCGTATAGCTCATCAAAACCTGAAAATCTTTTTAATGCTTTATATGTTTTTCTAATCAGTTCCTTGTATTTATATTGGTTGTGATGTATATCTAATTTATAAAATTCAAACCATTCTTTTTGTAAATCATCAGCTTTAATTTCTTCATAGTTATCTAAAATAAAATATATTTTTTTGAGATAAGTCCAAGGTAAAATTTCTGTAAATTCTTTTTGTTTTGATAAAGTTTCAAGTTTAGTTAGTAGTGCATTGTATTCCTCTTCCACAGGAAAATCTTTGATAAAACTTTTTAACTCTTCTAATAACAAAACTGTTTTATCAAAATCAAAATATAAGCCAACTGCATTTAATTTAAAATCTTTTGCTAAGTCATTTAAAAGTTTTTCTTGACACTGACTTGTATACCATTCAAATGGATAGTTGTTTTTGTATCGTGATATTGCTTTGCTGTTTTCAAATTTATTATAAAGTATTCTTCCTTCATAATCTTTATATTCTTCTCCATCTAATCCTCTATAACTTATTACATTATTATGAATATAATTTTTATCTTCCATTTGATGAATAAATGATTGGGAAAATTCAATTAATTTTTTTTCTTCTTCTTTTTCAAATGTGAATATTTGTTTTCCTTTGTCAAAAGAATTTTCGTCATAATAAGAAGTCAATGGGAGCTTTTCTTCAATTACAGGCATAATGCTTTCAATAATATTACTTATAATACTTTGCTTTGTCTTTGTAGGAGTATTAGTTTTTAAGATATTATCATTTTTTTCTTCTGGTATTTGTGCATCCTTATCAGAAGAATTAGCTGATCCTTTTAAAGAAGCCATAATATCCCATATCATAAAGAACATCATACTTTGTAAAATTTTACATTCTTGTTTAATTTTTCGGTTAATATTAAACTTTTTCGTTATTTTTATTTCAGAATAGTTTTCAGGATAGATTAGTTTTAAGTAATCACCTATATATTTTTCGTAGTTTTCTTTTGCAAGTTTTTTATGACTCTCGTCGAGAACTTTAGGGAATATATCAGAAAATTCATTATAGGTCATTTTTTTCATTAATTCATACATTACTAATGCAATGGATGGACGTTCTGTTATTACATCTCCATATTCATCTTTCAATTTTTTAAATATTTCATACGCAGTATAATTTTGATGTTTTTTATTTTGGAAAATCCATTTAAATGCAATTTTTATTTCTGGTATATTTTTATTTACAATAGAATCGAACTGAATCCATTTTATTAATTCTTCTATATTTTCTATTTTTGTTTTTATTTTCTCATGAGAAAACTTTCCTATTAGGAAATAGAAATCTTTTGTATGCATATTTCTAATTTGCATATTGGAGTTATTTTTAGGAAGCCAATCTTTATTTTCTGAGGATAATTCAGAGTTATAATTTTCTAATGAATATCTACAGTAATAGCCAATTACAAATTTATCAATATTTTTCCAAACTTTTTGTGAGCTGTGCATTGCGCAATATGCCAGTAGTTTGTTTACATTTTCTAAAAAATTTTGATGTCTATTTTGATGTTCAATATAATTTAAATGATATGATTCACTATAATATGAAGAATCGAAGATATCTCTTTGTTTATATTCATTTTCTATAAAAATAAATAGTCTTTCCATAAAAGGGTTTTTATCAGTTTTGTAAAAATTTTTTATTTCATCTTTTTTTGTTTTTTCATTGTAAACATTTGTTTTTGAAGAATTTCCTAAATATTTTTTATCATATAGAGCTGAGATACAAGTATTTATATGTTCTTCCAGTTCTTTCATTTCTTTTCTTAGATCATTTTTATTAATGATATTATTAAAGTAGCATAAGGAATAAAAAAACGAAAGATCTCTAATCCACATATAAAGATGATGAAATTTATATTTTAAATCATCTTTGTTTTTGTCGCAAATTTCATCAACACTTATAATGCTGGTTTTAAGTTCATTTGCTTCATCAAATTTATTTTTTATATTGTTATAAATAGTTTCAATATTTTCATTTACAAAATCGTAATATAGAGCATCAATTTTAAATCCTTCTTTCTCATCATATCCATCATTCAAAAGGTCAAAAATATTATTAATTCTATCCAGAATTTTTTTAGTAATTTCTTCCCCAAAATATAATTTATTTTCTGTTTTTCCCATAATTGTAATCTCCTTTTTTATGCACTATATCGTGCTAAATATTTTTCTTCATCAATATTAATAAATTCAAGTGCTTTTTCTACATTGATTCCGTATTCCACTAAGGAAGGGCTTTTCGCTCCAGTAGTATTATCACAGAATTTTCCCTCGCTATCTATTATGTAATATGAATTCTTCATTGCATTGTTATCTTCAGTATATAAAATATCATTAAAGGCTTCGTGCCTTTTTGCAAAGCTCATAAATTCCTTATGAGATATAAGTAAATGTGAAAAATCGTGTTTAATTAGCATGTTAGGTTTAAGAACCTGAAAGAGTTTTATTTTATCTGGATTTGCTTTTTCATAAAAGGAATTGAAATCTTCATAAAGATTGAGTTTACTAACAACAGTGTTAATTTTCAATGGAATATTTCTCTGGCGTATATACTTACAAAGTTTTTCATATTCTTCCCGTTTAATAACTTGCTTATTGCAAACCCTGCCAATAAGGCGATTAGTTTCAGGATTTAAAGAATCCACGCTAATTCCTATTCCGTAGAGTAAATTAAAAAGTTCCTTGCATTCATCAAAGTGATGTACGAGATTAAAGCCATTGGTAACAATACTTGTTTTAAATCCAAGGTTATGTGCTTGTTTTATCAGCTGTAAAAGATAGGGAGCATCAGTCGGCTCTCCGCCTACGAAGTTAATCCTTGAAAAATAAGGATATAACTTAGCAATAACAATATACCATTGTTCAAGATTAAGGCTTTTAGCCTTGGGTGCAAAACAATATTTACACTTCATATGGCAAGCTTGCCAAAAGTGCAAATTCACAGTTCTATCATTTGAAATATAGTTTTGTTTCATAAAACCTCCTCGTAAAAACGCAAAATATTACATCAGAGTTTTATAAAACTGAAAATAATTTAATAGAATATTAATTAATTGTCAAGTATGATTGATGATATTTTATCATTAATCAATGAAAATTTAATCTATATAAATGACTAGTGATTTTTTATTTCCCCAAAATTACACAAAGTCTGTTCCTTATCTAAAAATAATAGACATACACTCTATAAAACAATAATGAAATCTGGTCAGATGGTTTTTATGTTTTTGTGAACCTTATTTGGTGTTCCCCTTCGGGTCGTGTGCTTCGCTTGTATCTTTGCTTTTTCTCTTCTATATATAAGTGTTGTGGCTCTCGCCCCAACTTTTGTAAAAACCAAAAAAAGCAAAGGATACCACTTCGCCCACTAACACAGAAAGGGCAGGGCAAATATTATCCATAGAAAAACATACAACAAAAAAGCTGTGGCAGGGCCACAGCTTGTATCACAACTTAATCTACGAAACTAAAGAGCATTAGCAACATCATAAATTTTTGAGTATAAATCTTCAATCTCTTCAATATCTACAGCACTAAAAGCAACCCTCAAATATTTACCAGCAATAGATATTGTTCCTATACCATATTTTTCTAAAAGAGCAATTCTTAAAGCTTCAGAGTCTCCATCAAAAGCAAAGCTCATAAAGTATCCTGAATTAAAAGGTAAAACTTTTAGTCTGTCAGATTCTAACTTCTCTAATACCTCTTTTACCTTGAAAAATCTTTTAGCAAGAATTTTATCAAAAACTTCTCTTTCATTTTCATAACTTTTATCTTTTAAAGCTTTAATCATAATACTTTGAGCAGGTTTAGAACAGTTAGAAACAGTAGCTCTAATATTTCCACCCATCTTATCTTCTAATGCTTTTAATTGCTCTTTATTTAAGCCCTTACTAGCAAAGGTAACAAAACCAACTCTAAAACCCCAAGCAAAATGTTCTTTTGTAATTCCATCAATTTTAACAGCAAATACATTTTCGTGTAAATTAGCAAATTCTTGAAAAAGAGATTCTTTATAAACATCCTCTTCATAGAAGAGACCAAAGTATGCATCATCAGAAATTACCATAATTTCATAGCCAATACTTGCTAATTCTAAAATTACACTTTTTATAGCCTTTACTTCATAATTTAGAGGAGTATATCCAGTTGGATTATTTGGAAAATTCCAAATAGTTCTAACTTTTAGTTTTCCCCCATTTTTTTTTCTATTTTTTTCAGCTGCTTCAATTAAGGTAGCCTTAAAACCTTCTAAATTAAGTTCTCCAATTTCATTAAAAAAAGGGAATTTTAAAATATTAGCATCTCTTTTATCTTCAAAAATAAGATTGTAGTTCCCCCAATACATATCAGGAATAACAATATAGTCATCCTTGTCAACAAAAAGGTCTGCAACCATAGAAATACCACCAGTAAGTCCTGGAACAACAACAGGAGAAGATATTTCTAAATTTTTCAATTTTCTATTTTTTCTATAAATTTCATCTTTCCAAAGTTTCCTCAATTCAGGCTCCCCATAAGATGAAGCATAAGACACACTTTCAACTTCAGATAGACTATTTAACATATTTTTTACCATTGGAACAACAATAGGTTTTTTGTCATGAACAGCCATTCCAATAGTGGCATTATGTGAAGTTGCTTTTATCTTTGCCTCTCCAGATTGTGCAACAATACCTTTAGAAGGGAAATACATTTTTTTACCAATAGAAGAGAAAAAACTTTTTGCTACAGATTTATCTAAAATATCATTCAACTCTTTTGCCAATTCATTCATATATGAAATTTAAACGCATATAGAGATTATGTCAATAGAATAAAATAAAATTTAAATTTTATTAGTTAATTTATTTATAAAATTTAATAAAGCTTAATATTGATATATTAAAATTAAAAAAAATAAATAAGTCTTTAAAAAATTTTATTTTATGTTATAATATTAAAAAAGATATGAGGTTATTTAAAGATGGCAGAAAAAAAGAAATTCTTTAAAGCAATAATTGAATCAATTTTTGGCTCTAGTGATAATTTGGAGAGTGTAAAAAAAAGAGCCTTAAAGTCTATCATAAAAAATTTAAAAAGGACAAAATATAATAAACTTTATCGAGTTAGATTAAATGAGTTAGATGTATCAATGGCAAAAATGTTTTATACCGTATATAGACAACTCGGGCCACTGCATAAAATATTTAATAATACAAATTTTGAGAAAAACATAAAAAATTATTTAATTCAATATTATATGTCTGATGATGCAAAAAATTATTTAGAATCAATTAGTGAAGAAGAAGTTAAAAAATTGTCATATACAATGGATTCAAAAAAGTTAGTAAAGGAATTTCAAAGTAGATATAATAAATTAAGAACTTGTCTAGTAAAAGAGAATCAAGAGAATATAAATATGCAATACAAAGCATTTTTAACATTCAGTCACCTTATAAAATATGATTACTTTTATCTATTAAAAAAATTCGATCCAAGATTTCCAGAATTAGATTTTGTATATAAGCCAAATTTTAGTCCAATAATAGGAGCAATGGCATTAGATGAGTTAAAAGATTTCCATTCAATAATTGATAACATAAATAGCAAAGCAGATTGGCAAAATATATTTGAAATGATAAATGAGTATAAGCAAAATCCACTAATAAGTGATGATGCTTATAAAAAAGTAATAAAACAGTTAGATGATTTAAGAAAATCAAATGCATTAGAGTATATAATTTCAATAATAGACGAAGACCCATCATATACAAATTCTACATATATAACTGCTCCAAACATAATAAAGGAGTTTCTAGAAAAAACAAGCACAAACTTACAAAAATCTTTAAGAGTGAATTTAGCTCAGAAAAAAGAGGGGCAAATACAAGTAATCTCTAAAAAAATATTTGGAAAAGTTCCAGTCAACCGAATGAGAAATTATTCAGAAAAATTAAATGTCCATGTAGTTCAAAAAGGAACAACAGGATTTCTTTATCATGGAGCATTAAACTACATTAAAAATTTTATAAGTGATGTCTATGAAAAACAGCTAAAAGAGACAATAAACATCTATATAGTTCAAGGAAAGTGGAATACAGGCTCTGTAAATCCAGCAATGTCTGATGCTTTTTATAAAATAAAAGATATAGATGAAGAAATCCAAGAGTTGGATGAATCTTTGGCAGAAGATAAAAAAGTGGGAGCATCGCTTCGAAATTATTTAAGAGCAGATAATAATAGAAGCAATCCGACGGTTATGATTGACAGAATAGTTTTAGGTGTAAATCAAGAAGCAGAAGTAATTCTCAAAGAGTCAATAAGTAGTTTTGTAAAAATGGATCAAATCCTTAAAAAAATATTGGAAGATTACGAGACAAAAGGAAATATTTACATTACAAACTGGAAAGAGTTGGAGTCTTATAAAGAAGATATCCTTCAAGCTACAAAATTAGCGTATAACAAAATTTATAACTTCCTTCAACTTATGCAGTTGTATAAAACTAAGTAGTTGGGCTTTCCCCTAGCTCACTTCGAGCTAGGGTCGGTGTGCTACAGACTTACGGCATAGCCGACGGTATTTTTGCTTGCAGTTAGCAAGCAAAAATGTACCAAAGAGCTATTTTTGAAAAAATAGCTCTTTGTCTTTCGCATACCTAAAGCGATTAAGAAAAGACTATCGTCTTATTCCCAAAAACTAAAACTCTATGCTCTAAATGAAGTTTAACAGCCTCTGTTAGAACCTTCTTTTCTAAATTTTTACCTTTTAAAATTAAGCCATTAATAGAGTCTTTGTGAGTAATATTTTCAACATTTTGAACAATAATTGGTCCCTCATCTAAATCAGCGGTAACATAGTGGCTTGTAGCACCAATAATCTTAACACCTCTAGAAAATGCTTGATGATAAGGCTTTGCCCCAACAAAAGCTGGTAAGAATGAGTGGTGAATATTTATAACTCTATCTTTGTAGTGAGATACAAAATCATCACTTAATATTTGCATATATCTTGCTAAAATAATTAAATCTACACCTAGGCTATCTAAAATTTCAATTTCTCTCTTTTCTATTTCAGCTTTCTTATCTTTTTCCATAGGAATATGTAAGAAAGGAACATTAAAGTATTCTGCAATCTCTTGTGCATCTTTATGATTACTAATAACCTGAACTATATCACAATTTAATTCTCCCGATTTATTTCTAATCAATAACTCATAAAGACAGTGATCAAATTTAGATACAAATATGGCAACTTTAATTCTGCTATTTTTAAATCTTAACTTCCAATTCATTGAGTAGCTATCAGCAATTTTTTTAAATTCTTCAGCTATTTTTGATTTCTCAATAGCAAAATTACTGACATCAAATTCTATTCTCATAAAAAAAGTATTAGTTTCACAATCTTGATGTTGTGCAGATTGCAAAATATTACCTGAATTTTTAGCAACAAAATTGGAAACTTCAGCAACAATTCCTGGCTTATCAGGACAGGACAACAAAATAATAGCAATATCTTCATCTTTAATATTCATAAAAAACCCCAAACAAAAGTTCATAATAATATACAAAATTTTGTAAAAAAAGAATATCTATTTTGCAATATTTATATCTCAAATTTTCCCGGGAGGAAATTTCCCTTGAATTTTCCTTGAAGGAGATTTTGAGGTGTTTCTCCACAAAGGATAGAAGCGGTATCCTTTGATTTTCTTTTATTTTCAAAAGCTTGGGGTGATAACCACAAGCTCAAATGTTTGAAGAGGAAAAGCAAAGATACAAGCGGATAGCCTGGTCTGGCAAAGCCAGATGTGGCAAAATTATAAATTTTTATCGAATAGATATTGACAAAAATCATTTTGAATTATATAGTTTACTCCTAATGGAGAGGTGTCCGAGTGGTCGAAGGAGGTAGTCTTGAAAACTATTGACGCGAGAGTGTCCGTGGGTTCGAATCCCACCTTCTCCGTTTTTTCTATTTTAGATGAATTTTATTTGTTTAAGTAGATTTGGTGAGATGCGAGAGCGGTTGAATCGGGCTCCCTGCTAAGGAGTTGTGCTGGTAACGGCACCGAGGGTTCGAATCCCTCTCTCACCGTTTTTTTGTATCCATAGCTCAGGGGATAGAGCATTGGATTGCGGATCCAAAGGTCGGTGGTTCGATTCCACTTGGATACATTTCGGGTGGTCTTTTCTGGCTTTTGTCTTTTAAAATAATTTTTGGTTTGGATAAGATTGCTTGGAGTTTTGGATAGGTGTCCGAGTGGTCGAAGGAGCACGCTTGGAAAGCGTGTGTGCGTTTCTCGTACCGAGGGTTCGAATCCCTCCTTATCCGATTTTACCCTTTAGCGTTGATTGTTAGACGCTGTACAATTCTATGCTGCCCAACCCCGCCAGGTCAGGAATGAAGCAACGGTAAGTAGTTTTAGTTTGTGTATGGTTTGTTTAGCTGGAGTTAAAGGGTTTTTTTTTATTAATTTTTTTGGTATAAATAGTTATGGATTATGAAGTTAC
>PDWI01007698.1_pt1 | contig 15401 bp, 19 predicted proteins | sample 1430891 | NCBI WGS metagenome assembly PDWI01 (sample SAMN01162508, study PRJNA174530) | Oral metagenome, whole genome shotgun sequencing project. | biome: Marine environment; feature: Marine mammal; material: Swab sample of the gingival sulcus; isolation source: swab sample of gingival sulcus... | reverse complement strand
CCTTGATGACGATGGGACGAGGGAAAGGGTTATTGAATTGCGGCAGCAAAAGCAGAAATTTATCTTTGAAGGTTTTGCTGGGACAAAAAAACCAGTGCTCTCTTTTTTACGTGGTTTCTCTGCTCCGGTGGAGGTGCAGAATTTTCAAAGCGATGCAGAACTTGCCTTTTTGGCAGTGCATGACTCTGATCTTTATAATCGCTGGGATAGTATCTGCCGCCTTGCGAGCAAGGAGATTTTGCGGGTTGCAAGGCAGCTGCAAGGTGGCACTCAGGTTGAGGTTGCCCCTGATTTTACCACTATTATTGCCAAAATGCTGGAAGCGCATAATGCGGGCGGTGATTCTGCCTTATTGGCTCGCTCTCTGCTTTTGCCTATGGAGATGGTTTTGGCACAGCAGATGCAGCCCATAGACCCGGATGCCCTGCATCAGGGACGGGAGATGGTGATGGCGGCAGTTGCGGGCAGGTGCGAGGCTGCCTTTTTCCAGCTTTATAAGGAAAATAGCAGTACAGGAGAGTATTCGATCAGCTCGGAAGAGATAGGCAAAAGAAGCCTGAAAAATATGGCTTTGCGTTATCTGATGGCTCTGCAACCGCTGCCGGAAGAGATTCTCTCTCTCTGCCTGCAGCAGTATAAAGAGGCGCAGAATATGACCGATAGCATTGCCGCTCTTGGTTGTCTGAACAATGTTGCGGGTGATGTCCGTCAGCTCGCCTTTGCCGATTTTTATCAAAAATGGCAAAAAAATCCGCTGGTTTTGGATAAGTGGTTCCGCTTGCAGGCGACCTCCTTTTTGCCGGATACCCTGCAGCGGGTGGAGCAGCTGATGGCAGATGCCGCCTTTTCGCTGACCAATCCCAATAAAGTGCGTGCCTTAATCGGCAGTTTCAGTGCGGCAAATCACTTTCGTTTTCATCATCAATCGGGTGATGGCTACCGCTTCCTCGCCGATCAGATTATTGCCCTCAACAGCATTAACCCGCAGATTGCCTCCCGCCTGCTCTCGCCTCTGGTTGGCTGGAAAAAATATGAGCCGCTGCGAGCCAGCTTGATGCAGCAGCAGCTAGAGAGAATTGCAGCGGTAAAAGAGCTATCAAAAGATGTCTATGAGGTGGTCAGCAAAAGTCTTGCCGGCTGAAAAAGCTTAAGAGAGGAGGGCAGAAGGTGGGCACTGTGCTGCCTGGGAAGGGAACAGCACAGCGAGATTATCGGGGAAAGTGGTCAGTAAACCGGTAAAAATTCCCCCGATAGTTCGTTATTATACCAGCTTCTCCAGTTCGGCAAGGGAGATGCCGGTGCAATCGCTGACAACGGCGTGGGTATATCCTTTTGCCAGCATTTTTTGGGCGATCTCTTGTTTAGAAGAGAGGGAACCCTCCAACCTGCCCTCCAATCTGCCCTCTTCTCTGCCTTTTGCCAGGGCATCATCAACGCCAGATGCAAAATCACGCTGCCATTTCATATGGGCTTCATAGGCGTCCACCAATTCAGAATCCATACCAAAAGAGAGATATTTTTCATGGGCTTTATGTAGATGAGGATTTTCTTTTAGTAGAATACGCATAGTTTCATCCTCCTCTGGTTTTCCTTCGTTTTTCAGATAGTAGAGCCATTTTTCAAGGCTGTTGTTTTTCTTATACTCCAAAAACTGCGGTAGTTCAAGATAGTGTACAGCAAGATGGTCTGTTAAAAAAAGCTCCGGGTCGTCAAGTTCTCTGAGCATAAAACATAAGTGATAGCGGTCTTGCTCACCAAATAACCGAAAATCAAGGATATTTATGCAGATAACAGGATGCAGACTGGCGTATTGGCTGCCTTTTTCCAACTGTGAGGAGTAGAGTTTTGACCAGTAATAGAGTGAACGATTTCTAAAAGTTGCATTTCCTGAAGTCTGCATCTCAATATTAACAATCTCTCCAGTTTCGGAAACCGCCTTGATATCAAGAATCGATGCCTTTTCCGAGTGGATAGCCTGCAAATTAAAGGGATTTCTTATCTCCACACTTTCCACCAGAGGCAGGCCGCAGTTTTGTTGGGTGGCATTGATAAAATCCTTGAGCAGGGAGCTGTCTTCTTCCATGCCGAAGAGGTATTTGATAAAAATATCTGATGTTGGGTGTATATAGGTCATTTTTCTTTCACCTTGTTTTTACTCCCGTTTATGGCAGAACAGGCAGCGGTATTTGGGTGGGTGGTCCTTACTTAATGGGCTGATTTTCCCCGGTGCATGACAACTGATACAGTGTTTTTCTGCCTGCTTTTTTTTCATGGGGAAAAATTGCAGATGATCGCTATCTTTTGGCAGATGAGAGGTGGTTTCCTCTGGTGCAGTAAAGAGCACAATCAGAATAGCAGCAGAGACAAGCAGAAAAAGGATATTAAGGACGGTTGTTTTTTTCATCCCGCCATCTCCGCAGCACTAAAGGGAATTATTTTGGTGCGCAGCAGAAAGCAGCTTAATTCACAGAGAAAGCCAAGGCTCTTTGGGTGTTTTCTGGCATAGAGCAGCATCTTTTTATGGCTGGCATGTTTTTTGACCATGTTGGTAAATTCTGCGCTTTGCCATGTTGGGGTAATTATTTTGTTGCCTACATACTCACCGGAAACAATGGCGGGGAAGATCCCTTCACCGGTAAGCGCAGAAGCCAGCCCTGCAGCATCACCTGCCAGAAAGATTCTTTGCTTGCGGAGAAATTCAACACCCTGATAGTTAAAATTGATATTTTCTGCCTGCAGTTGCCCTTTCCCCGTTTTTTCCAGATCAATCTGTCTCTCTTTTGCCCATGCAGCAAGTTCTTTTTTTAATTGTAGTGCCGAGCGCATTTTTGCATCGGCATAGGCACCTATTGAGGTGGTTTCTCTATGAGGGAATATCCAGGCATAGCCGCTGGCAAAGCGGGCTGGATTAAGATGCCACTCCATCGCATCACGCACTATGGGCAGCTGGTAGTTGATGCCGGTTCCGCATTCGGTGGACAGGCCGAGATAGCGGCGCACGATGGAAGTCGAGCCATCGGCTCCAACCAGGTTTTTATACTGGATTGTTTGGGTTATCTCTTCTCCATTACCCTTCTGTTTGATAAGAACGTTATTCTCACCAATTTGCACTATCCGGCAGTTGGTATATATTGCTGCACCAGCCTCTCTTGCCTGTGCTGCCATCATCTCTCCCAACTCCCTTCGGGAGACAGTTGCAATTATTGGTTTTTTTTCGCAAATAGTGGCCTTTTGCCAGGGCGTGATAATCTGTTGTTCTGTAAAATTACGTTGGGAAATATCGCCAACCCGCTCTATCAGACCATTGCTGGTAATCCCCCCGGCACAAACCTTATTGCCAATACTGCCCTTCCGCTCAAAAACAACCACACTGGCACCATGTGCCGCACAAATTCTGGCGCAGGCCAACCCCGCCGGGCCGGCACCGACGATAACAACATCATAGCAGCTTTTCATTGTGGCTCTCCGCCTGTTGCCTTTCTGGATACGGAGATATGCCGATATTGTGGTGGTGCGGGCAGGCTATAGCTTTTTTTCTCCGGCTGGAACTCGATGGCAGAGAGCTGCAGGTCAATGGTGCTGTTATAGCTAAGCCCGCTAATGGTAATATGTTCTGGTTGTATACACTGCTCCTTATCAATCTTTGCGTTGATTGGGGCGTAGGTGATGATCGCCAGAGGATCGCCGCTGCGGTCGGCAATAATGCGTTGCAGCAGGAGCTGACGTTTCTGGTCAATGAGGAGGTGTTCATACTCTCCTGCCACAATACCAGTTCTTACCGTGAACCACAGACCTCGCTGGTCGTTATCCTGTCGGATAGCAACAATTCTGCTCCTGTCAAAGTTGCTGCGCCCCATCAGCCACTCTCCCCAGTTATTTTGTGTCAGAAAAAGGGGTAGCTGATGCTTTAGTATCAGGGTTTGCAGCTCGCCGGAGCTGTAAACACGCTCCGTGGTATCAATGGTCTGGAAGTGTTTACGGTTGCCTGCCACAGCCCAGAATATCTGCCCTAACGGATTGGTAACAACGAATTTATAGTTATCCGGCAGAGAGAATTGTAACAAGCCGCTTACCGCCTGTTTGTTGATGGGGGAATTATAGGTGATGGCAAGATCTGCAATCATGGTGGCGGGGCAAGCCTTATCCCGTCTGACTATCCGGGTAAAATCGCTGATGGCTTTTTTTTCGCTGCCAGCGGCAAGCGGCTCTCCCAACTGTGTCATCTTGCTGCTGCAGCTGGCAAGAAACAGCTGGCAACAGAGAAAAGCGCAGTATATCAGAAAGGGGTTGCGCCAGCCTTGGCTATTTGTGGTCATTTTTTTTCCATTTTTCAAGTTTTTTCTCAATCCGTTGCTGGTTCTGTGTATCGTGGGAATAAGTATAGGCCTTGGTGTAGTATTCCTGTGCTGCTTGATGATGTTGCAAAGCGGTATTGACATCCCCTAAATGTTCAAGAATAAGATTGTTTTCAGGAAGCATCAGCAGTGCCTTTTTCAGCATTTCAGCGGCTTCATTGAACTTGCCCAGCCGGTACAAGACCCAGCCCAGACTATCAAGGATAAAGGCATTGTCTGGTTTTATGTTATTTGCCCGGAGGATATAGCTATGAGCTCGTTCAAGATTGATGTTGCTTTCTGCCCAGCTATAGCCGATAAAATTAAGGGCACCAGCATGATCGGGATCAACGGTAAGTACTTTTTCCATGGAGGTAAGTGCCAGCTTGTGTTTGCCTTGATTTTCATAAAGCAGACCAAGATCGTAGAGAAGATCGGGAGAGTTGGGGTGGGCAGCAACCCCTTGCTGCAATATAGAGAGGGCCTTGTCGCCTTTTTTCTGCATCTGGTAGAGAGAAGCGAGAGCCCCATAGATGACAAAAGGGAGTTTGCCTGCGGGGCTGTTTTCTGTAAGAGCCGCAATTGCCTTATCATAATTCCCCTTTTGGTTATAAATACGGGCAAGAAGAATGCGCGAACCGTAGGCTCGTGAATAGCGGTGAATAAATTTTTCCAATATAGCTACTGCGTAAGAATATTTCTCCTGCTGCAGATAGATGGTGGCAAGATCGGTGGCTATGGTTTCGTCATCTGGCTGCAACTCCTGCAGGTGGAGGTAGAGGGCAATGCTCTCCTCTTTTTTCCCCAGTATCAGGTAGGTGCTCGCCAGTAGCCGAAGAAGATACTGATCTTCGGGATTTTTGGCAAGAGCCTCCTTAATGTAGGTGGCAGACTCTTCATCTCGCTCCAGAAAGAACAGCATCAACAGCACTTTTTGAAAAATTTGCCTACTATCAGGTGCATAGTCAAGAGCCTTTTTATAGTGGGCAAGAGCCTGTTGATACTTCTTCTCCTGCTCTGCTTGATTTCCATGGAGAAGGGCAGTATAGGAGCGGGCGATATTCTCTGCCTTTCTTCCTTGTTTTTTGATTGTTTTTTTCGCAATATCAGTTTGAGAGTGGGGTTGGCTATGCGAATGAAAAGAGGGCAGAATGGAACATGCCTGCAAAAACAGGGCAAAAAAAAGGAGTGAAAAAAAGCCGTATTGTCTCATCGTTTATGCCCTCTGTCTTGCTGTTTTTGTTGTAATAGTGGCTCAATAATTTGGCGGATCTCCTGCTCGACCTCATCCATTGTATCGCTGCAGTCAATTCTTTTCAGCCAGGGGAACTGAAGTGATGCAAAGATGGCATCTGCTTTTTGCAGAAAATCCCGCTTCTCAAAATCGTTGAGTTTCTCATTACGCCCTTTGGTAATCCGCTGAATGCAGAGATCAACCGGTGCAGCAAGCAGCAGGGCGATATCGGGTGCCGGGGCAAAGCTGTTTTTTGCCAGCAGCTCGTCAATACCAAAGGCTCCGGTTGCCCCCTGATAGGCGATAGTGGAGGGAAAATAGCGGTCGCAGAGAACAACCTGTCCCTTTTTGAGTGCAGGCAGTACGGTCTTTTGCAGATGTTCCTTGCGGTCATCAATAAAAAGCTGCAGCTCCTCCTCCTTGCTGATGGTCTCTCTGTTATAGAAGAGACTGCGCAGCTTTGTGCCAAAGGTGCCGTCGCTGGGTTCTCTGGTGGTGAGTACGTTGTGCCCCAGATTTTCAAGAAAAGAGGCGAGCCGTTTAATCTGGCTGCTCTTGCCGGTACCGTCAATCCCTTCAAAGACAATAAACAGCCCTGGCCATTTTGCTATGGCTCCATTATCAGGGGAAGATGTTGGTTGTGCATTTTCTTTTGTATTTTCCATAAAGCTGTATATACCTGAAAAGAAGGCACTTTACAAAGAAAAAGCCTTTGGTGAGCATTTAACAGAAGCGGGGTTACCAGCAGGTATCGAAGGCATTGATAAGATGCTCAATTACCGGCTTTTCATCCATTATGGTAATGGCAATAATATCAAAGCGAATATCCTGATTGTCAATGGAGTTTTGTTGCAGATAAAAAAGAGCTGTGCGGTAAATTTGCTGCTGCTTACGCATATCGACCGCTTCAACAGGGGAGCCGTAGTTAAGGCTGCGCCTGGTCTTTACCTCGACAAAAACCAGATAGTCGCCATCGCCGGCGATGATGTCGATTTCCCCAGCCTTGCAGCGAAAATTGCGCTGGATAATGGAATAGCCTTTTTCTGCAAGGAAATTTGCCGCCAGCAGCTCTCCTGTCTCTCCAAGTTTTTTCTCCCTGTCAGACATGCTCTTTAACTCCCTTGAAACTGCGGCGATGTTCGGCACAGATACCGTGGCTGGCGATGGCTTTGCGATGGGCTTTGGTAGGGTAGCCCTTGTTTTGTGAGAAATTGTAGTGGGGAAAACGGGTGTGCAGTTCATCCATTATGGCATCTCTGGTTACTTTCGCAACAATACTGGCGGCGGCAATGGAGGCACTTTTGTCTTCACCTTTGGTCAGGGCTAATTGTGGTAGTTCAAGAGTGGTCTGGAACTTGCCATCAACCAATAAAAAATCGGGTGTTTGGGCAAGGTTGAAGGTTGCCCGCTTCATTGCCAGCAGCGAGGCTTGCAGGATGTTTAGCTGGTCAATCTCCTTGGCACTGCATATGCCAATGCCAATATCTGCGCCAATCTTTTTTAGAGATTCGTAAAGAACAAGCCGTTTTTTATGCGATAATTTTTTGGAGTCGAGAAAAGAGTCGGGCTGGCAGTCAGCAGGGAGGATAACAGCAGCAGCAACCACCGGACCGGCCAAGGGACCTCTGCCCGCTTCATCCGTTCCGGCAACAGCAAGTCTGCCCAAAGAGTGCAGTGTGCGCTCCAGAGCAAAATTATTCCTGCCTACAACAGTAGACAAGCTGGCAAAAGAGAGAAGATCTGTCATACAGAAGAGACAAAGCCAAGGAGAAGAGGGGAGGTCTCTCTGATGAAAAACCTCCCCGCTACAGACCCAAAAGAATTTCGAAAAATGAGTGAAATTTTCGAAAAATTAGCGGGGCAGACCACGCTCACGAATGCGAGCGGCCTTACCGGTACGATTGCGCAGATAGAACAGGCGGGAGCGGCGAACCCGGCCACGGGTAACCAGTTCAACCTTCTCGATTCTGGGGTTATGGTAGGCAAAGGTCTTCTCTACGCCAACACCATGAGAGATCTTGCGTACGGTATAGCTGGCATCCATGGTGCCGCGCTTACGCTTGATAACCACACCCTGGAAAACCTGCACCCGCTCTTTATTTCCTTCAAAAATGCGAATATGCACCTTTACGTTGTCTCCCGGACGGAAATCGGGGAGATCGTTTCTCATCTGTTCCTTGTTAATTCTCTCGATTATTGTGCTCATAACAGTTACTTTGGTTAAATTCTTTTGGGGCATTATCTCCCCTGTTTTCAAGACCCCAGCAGCCGGTCAACGATAATCGCTGCCGCAGATCTCACCGAAAGATGATTATAGCTGGTGCCACCAGATATTGGCGGCAGGCTATAGTCAGATTTTTGCATAATTTCCGGCGCAAGGCCGTGTGCCGTACCAAACAGCAGCAGCACCGGCTCCTCGCAGCTTAGCTTTTTCCTTAGTGCGGAAAAGGCTATGGTTTCATCCTGATGGATGGCACTGGTAGTTATAATCAGTGGCCTTCTTCCCGTCTCTTTTTCAAGAGAATCTACTACGTTATCAAGACTCCATTCCAGCTGCACCCGCTCAAGGGCTTTTTTTCTGGCCGGATTATAGCGTGCACCGTGCCCCTTTAGCCAGTGATCAAGCAATTCGCCAACCAATCTGTGTTGATCTTCATAGGGGCTGACAATAAAATACCTTGCAACGCCATAGGTTCTGCTGGTTCTGGCAATATCATGAATATCAAGATTGGTTACCGCAGAACCAATAATTTCCCGGTTTTTATTGATAACCGGATGGTGGATAAGGGCTATATAGAGCGTTGTTGTCTCAATTGCCTCTATCACTTTTTCCGTTCCATTTCTGCCAGCAGATTATATTTATGCAACAGCTTCTTTTCTGCCGGGGTAAAAGTTACCATATTTAGCAGATCCGGCCTTTTTTGCATGGTATTGCGCACCGATTGTAAAAAACGATACTCTTCAATCTTCTTATGGTTGCCGCTTAACAATTCTGTCGGAACCTCTTCTCCTGCAAAACTCTGCGGTCTTGTGTATTGCGGGTGTTTTAATAAGCCCCTGCTAAAGGTGTCTTTCTCCTTTGAATCAGGGCACCCCAGCACACTGGGCAACAGGCGGGTAACCGAATCGACAATTACCATTGCCGCCAGCTCTCCTCCGGTGAGGATAAAATCACCAATGGAGATCTCCTCATCAACGCAATTCTCTACAAACCGCTGATCAACACCTTCATATCTGCCACAAACAAGAATCAGATGCTTCGTTTCTGCAAATTCTGCTGCTACCTGCTGGTTATATTGCCGCCCCTGTGGGCTGAGCAGCACAACCCTTGACTCTTTCGGTTGTTTTGCTCTATTGCGGCAGGCTGTAACAGCTGCTGCAAGGGGCTCCGGCTTCATCACCATGCCTTCGCCGCCTCCAAAAGGGCGGTCATCGGTTGTCTGGTGGCGATCCAGCGCAAAATCTCTGATATTTACCAAATTTACCGCTATCTGTTGGCGTTGCCGTGCCCGCCGGATAATCCCTTCTTCCAGGGGCGATTTGAGCAAGTGCGGGAAAATCGTTACAATATCAAATATCATCACCGGTCTCTGCTGGCGAGTTTATCTCAAGCAGCCCGGGAGGGAGATTGACAATCAGCTTTCCTTCGCTGTCATCCACCACCGTTTCTCCGGTAATCGGAACCAGAATCTCTTCTTTTACCCCTTGTTGCTGCAGCACCAGCACATCCTGTGCACCGTTGTTAAAGAGAGCCTTTACCCTTCCTAGCTGCTGGCCTCTTTCTGTGGCAACGGCTCTCCCTATATAGTCGCACCAGTAAAACTGATCTTCAGCAATCTCTGGCAGAGCCTTCTTGTCAACCAGAACCATCGCACCAAGCAGGTCATCAAGCTGATTGCGACTAGAAATTCCTGCAAAACCAACAACTACCTTCTTCCCCTGCACCCGGCAAAAGGAGACCGGCAACGGCACTGAAATACGCCCATCTTCTGCTAAAAGGATAAGCTCCTCGTAGCTTTGCATATTCTCTGGCTGCGCAGAAAAACAGTGAACAACCACTGCCCCAGTTGTTCCATGCGGCTTAGTTATCCGTCCAAGGGCAATCTTGCCTTGCGGAATTACTGGTATAGAGGAGGTCAGAATCTACTCCTTTATCTCCAGCCGGGAAAATTTCCCCTCTTTTGCCGCAGCCGCAGCAAGGAGATGACGCATGGCACGCACAGTGCGCCCCTGTTTACCAATCACCTTGCCCAGATCTGCGGCGGCAACCACCAGCTCCAGCAAAACCTTGTCGTCTTCATCAGTACGCATTACAGTAACGTCCTGTGGCGAGTCGACCAGCGATTTTGCAATACTGGTAATAAGCTTTTCCATTACTATGCCTGGGGCTTAACCTTTTTCAGCAAACTCTTTACCGTGGTGGTGGGAAGAGCACCCTTGCCCAGCCAGTCGTTGAGCTTTTCATCATTGATATCGATCTTTGCGGGATCCTGCAGGGGGTCGTAGGTTCCAACGACATCAAGGAATTTGCCATCCCGGCTGCTTTCGCTGTCGGCAACGATTATGCGGTAAAAAGGTTGTTTTTTACGACCAAGTCGAGTGAGACGGATTCGTACTGCCATTTTTTGTTTTTCCTTCTTTTGTGTTAAATGCGAAAGTATCCTGTTTTTCCGCACGTATAAATAAAAATATTCTCATGCACTCCACTTTTATTTGTACCAGAGGAGCAGAGATTATCTATCTTCTCTTCATTCCCTTGGGCATTTTCCTGCGCTTTACCCCGGTAAATGCACCAGGTTTGCCACGAAACTTTTTCATCATCTTCAGCATTTCCGAATAGCTTTTTAATACCCGGTTGACTTCGCTGACCTGTGTGCCAGAGCCTGCGGCAATGCGTTTTCTGCGGCTGGCATTGATAATGGCGTGGTTGTTCCGTTCTTTTTTTGTCATCGAACGGATTATCGCTTCTGTCTTGGCCAGCTCCTTTTCATCGGGCTTTGGAACATCTTTGAGCTGTTTGAGCTTGTTCATGCCCGGAACCATATCAAGAATCTGCTCCAGCGAACCCATCTTCTTGATCTGCTGGATCTGCTCAAGAAAATCCTCAAGGGTAAACTGATTCTTACGCAGTTTTTTGGCAAGACGGTCGGCCTCTTTTTTATCGACAACCGCTTCTGCTTTTTCAATAAGGCTGAGGATATCCCCCATGCCCAGTATTCGGGAGGCAACCCGGTCGGGATGGAAGACCTCAATATCATCAAGCCCTTCGCCAACACCAATAAACTTGATCGGTTTTCCAGTGATGCTCTTGATAGAGAGTGCTGCACCACCTCTGGCATCCCCCTCCATCTTGGTAAGGATGATACCAGATATTTCCAGATCACTGTTAAATTTTTCGGCGACAGTAACCGCATCCTGGCCGGTCATGGAGTCGGCAACAAACAGCACCTCAGAGAGGGAGATAGCCGTCTGAATCTCCTTGAGCTCGGTCATCAACTCCTCATCGACATGGAGACGCCCCGCAGTGTCGATAATAAGCGTGTCATACTGCTTGCTCTCTGCCTCGGCAACAGCTTGCTGGCAAATGTCCACCGGCTTCATGCTGGTGGAGGAAGCAAAAACCGGTATTTCCAGCCTCTCGCCAAGCACCTGCAGCTGCTCAATAGCGGCAGGACGGTAAATGTCTGCCGGAACGAGGAACGGCTTCCGGCCTTGCTTTTTCAGCAGCTTCGCCAGCTTTCCGGTGGTGGTTGTCTTTCCAGAACCTTGCAGGCCAGCCATCATAATGATTACCGGCTGGCGTCCATCAAGTGCTATGGGGGTATGCACCTCTCCAAGCAGATTAACCAGCTCATCATGGACGATCTTGATGACCTGCTGCCCGGGTGAAAGAGACTTATGAACCACCTCTCCTGCTGCTTTCTCCGTAACAGTGGCTATAAATTTCTTGGCGACAGAGAAGTTGACATCAGCTTCGAGAAGGGCAGAGCGCACCTCTCGCATCGCCTCTGCCATATTCTCTTCTGTAAGCCTGGCATGACCCTTGAGCTTTTTGAAGGCACCTTCAAGCCTGTCGGATAAACTTTCAAACATATATTTGAAATTATTGCAAAAATATCAGTGTAAAATAGCACGGCAAGGGAGTGTCTTTGCTTTGCCAGCACTCCTTTTACGCACAAAAATTCAAAAGGAAAGAAAACTACTTTATTTTAGAAAAATTGTCAACAACGGATGCGAAGCAAACCGTTTTTTTCTACTGATAGCAAAAAGGCCGCCTCTCTTACGACAGGCGGCCTGAAATAACACTATTTTGATAAGTACGTTGGTGGGCGAGGCGGGACTTGAACCCGCACGGCGACAAGCGCCACGAGATTTTAAGTCTCGGATGTCTACCAGTTCCATCACTCGCCCGTATGCAACGTGAGCGGCACTATAATGCAATCAGAATAAAAGGTCAATCGATAGCGTGGCAAAAAAGAAAACCCCCGTGTAACTTACTAAACTTACACGGGGTTTTGCTATATGGCGGAGAGGGAGAGATTCGAACTCTCGGTACTTGCGTACACACGCGTTCCAGGCGTGCACCTTAAGCCACTCGGTCACCTCTCCGCATCAAACTGTCTGCAAAGAAAGGAAGTATCAGGGCTTTTCTACAGAGACAACAACCTGATCTTTCTTCTCCTGCAGGGTGATGTTTTCCGGCAGGGCGATATCTCCAAAGGCGATGGAATCACCAATGGCAAGGCCCGAAATCTCAACCTCAATTTCGTTGGGAATATCAAGAGGTTTGCCGGTAAGCTTTACCGCTCGTGATGCAATAAGCAAATCCCCGCCCAGATCAACTCCCTTCGCTTTTCCCTTAAAGGAGATGGGAACATCGTAGGTATACTCCTTGTTTACGTCGATCTCACAAAAATCAACATGGATAAGGCTGTCTTTTACCGGATCAGTTTGCACCTCGCCAAAACGAACGCTCTTGCTCTCGCCATCAACATTGAGAGTTACAACGGTATTCTTGCGATAGAATTCCAGCAGCTTTGCATGAAGAGACTTGGTCTCCATCTGCAGCATTTGCGCCTTGTTGCCACTTCCATAGACAACAGCCGGAGTGATACCCTTCATCCGCAACTGCCGCATAGGTCCTTTTCCTGAAACATCTCTTTTGGTTGCGGATAACTCAACTTGAAACATAATCTCCAACTACACAAAAAGATAACTGACAGAATCCTCATTGTGGATTCTCTCTATCGCATTTGCAAGCAATTTCGAAACCGAAAGTACTTTTATTTTATCACAACTTTTTGCATCTTCCCGCAGCGGAATTGAGTTTGTTACTACCAGGGATTTCAGATCTGATTTGGTAATGCGCTCAATTGCCGGACCGGAAAGCACTGGATGAGAACAGCAGGCATGAACCTCTTTTGCTCCGTGAGCAAGAAGTGTTTTTGCTCCGGCACAGAGGGTTCCTGCGGTATCAACCATATCGTCCATGACGATAGCAATTTTCCCTTTAACATCACCAATAACGTGCATCGCTTCGCACTCATTGGGTTTGTCGCGTCTCTTGTCAATAATGGCCAATCCAGAGTTTAATCTCTTGGCAAAGGCTCTGGTGCGTTCAACGCCGCCGGCATCGGGAGAGACCATAATCACCTCTTCTGCGGGAAAGCTTTCCCGCACATAGTCAATAATTACTGGTGCCGCATAAAGGTGGTCAACCGGAATATTAAAAAATCCCTGAATTTGCGCAGCGTGAAGGTCCATACATAACACCCGACGTACCCCCACAGCCATAAACATTTCGGCAACGACTTTTGCCGAGATAGGCACCCGTGGAGCGTTTTTGCGATCCTGTCGGGCATACCCGTAGTAGGGGACAACAGCGGTAATGCGTCTGGCGGAAGCCCTGCGCAAGGCATCGACCATAATCACCAGTTCCATCAAATTGTCATTGACCGGAGTGCAGGTTGGCTGCACTACAAAAACATCCCGCCCGCGAACATTCTCCTTTAGTTCAACAAAGATCTCTCCATCGCTGAACTTGCGAACGTCCGCTTCACTAAGAGGCATCCCAAGGTGGCCTGCAATCTCCTCTGCCATCTTCCGGTGCGCATTGCCGGAAAAAACCTTCAAGTCTTGGATTCGAACCTACGAATGCCGGGATCAAAACCCGGTGCCTTACCGCTTGGCGACGCCCCAGTATACACTTTTGACCAAAAGACCTTCTCTCCGTATTTCCGCTGTAACGCTCTGGATATGGTATCTTTGCGAAAGCCCTCTGTTTTTGTGGAGAAAAGACCAAACACCGTTGGCCCGCTCCCCGACATTAACGCCTGTGTGGCACCGGCATCAAGTATGGCTTTTTTGATCTCTGCTAATTGAGGGTAGAGACCAGCAGTTACCTCTTCCAGATCGTTATGCATCAGCTCCGGCGAAAAAAACCGCCGTCGAAGGCGTGCTAATTTAGATTTTTTCGCAACAGTTGTCAATACAAAATTTCTAAAAATTTCTGCGGTGGAAACAGAAAAGCCGGGATTGACCAGCAAGAATTCAAAATTTTCCACAGGATCAACGGGTTGCATAAGTTCTCCAATCCCCTCTGCCAGCACCGCAGAATCGGAGATGGTAAAGAACGGCACATCGGCACCAAGGGAAATTGCCATGGCGGCAAGTTCGTTTGGTGAGAATTCATCTTCTGCGATGTTGTTTAACGTCTGCAAGGTTATGCCGGCATCACTGCTGCCACCGCCTAATCCTGCAGCAACGGGGATGTTTTTCTCCAGGAAGATGCGCAGGCCGCATCCTGCAAGTTTATTGCTTTTGGCAAGAAAGAGTTCTGCCGCACGTACCACCAGATTGTCTTTGCTGGAAAGATCTGTGTCGCTGCAGGAAAATTCAACGCTGCCAGCACCACCGTCTGTCATCTGGAAAGAGAGATAGTCGCAAAGATCAATCTTCTGCATTCGTGTTACCAGCGTATGGTAGCCATTTTCCTTCTTCCCGGTAACATGAAGAAAAAGGTTTACCTTGGCGGGTGCTGCAACCCTGAAAGAAGGAGTCATCGAACGCTATTTCTTTACCTTGTTGACAAAGCGAATTTTCACATCATAGAGGATGTTTTTCAGCAACTCTTCCTCTTCCTTATCCAGATTCCCCTTTGTCTTTTCCTGAATCATTGCCAGCGTATCGATGGCATGTTTGGCAAGCGGAAAATCGACCACGGTCTTACCGGTGGCGGGGTCGGAGATTTCTCCCAGATGGTAGAGTGCTGATGTATTTAATGAGAGGACAAATGTGGAGAATGTAACCTCCGGCATAACGCATTTGCCATCCATATCAGGCACTTTGCCTTCGCAGCAGCCCTTGTTTTGTTGCTCTTTCTCTTGCATTTATGTCTCTCCTTTTGGTGGATTCAGTTTTGTTTTGCAATAACAATTTCTACTGGGATGGAACAAGAATAGGAACAAAAGTCTGGCAGGTCAAGTTCTGTTTACCTTTTTGCAAGAGAAAGCTCTGCTGTAAATACCTCCTGGTCTTGGGTTTGCCTCTAAGCCTGCCCAGGGATATTTTTATCGCATAAAAAATTTTCTATCGCTTATGCTGGATCTTAATAATGAGTAGATTGGATTTTCGCTATAATTTGTTTTGTATAGTTAAACTGTTTAGCTGATACTGTAACAATAAATATGACTTTCTAAAAAGAATTTTATGTAATATTTATTGATTTTATACGAAAATTGATGTAGGTAAATTTTTCCGGTTTTTCATTTTATTATTTTAACTGGTAAAGGAAGATGCGTTTCTTATCTAACACTTTGTTTTTTATGGAAATA
>PDWI01017465.1_pt1 | contig 15407 bp, 18 predicted proteins | sample 1430891 | NCBI WGS metagenome assembly PDWI01 (sample SAMN01162508, study PRJNA174530) | Oral metagenome, whole genome shotgun sequencing project. | biome: Marine environment; feature: Marine mammal; material: Swab sample of the gingival sulcus; isolation source: swab sample of gingival sulcus... | reverse complement strand
CCTCGACGAGAACAACGACCCCTATTTCGTCATGCCCATCGCCCGCGGCCAGGACATGAGCGCGGAGGATTTCTCGCGGCTGATGAACATCTGGGAAGATGCGGTGATCGATTTCACCGACGAAATCGGCTTCGAGCGCTGACAGGCGCCCGACACAGGACCTGACACAGCACCACAAGAGGCGCCCCGGTGGCGCCTCTTTTGTTTCCCGCACAGCCCACGCCCCACAAAGACCCGGAGCCCCCGATGCATCAGCTTTTCACCCTGCAAACCCGCGGCCCCGGGCTTTACCCCTTTACCCGCGATGTGGCCGATTGGGTGGCGGGGTCCGGCCTCGACGAAGCCCTGCTCACGCTGTTCGTCCGCCATACCTCAGCCTCGCTGGTGATCCAGGAAAACGCCGACCCCGACGTCTGCACCGATCTCGACGCCTTCCTTTCCCGCCTTGTCCCGCCGGCGAATGACCCCTCGATGCGCTACCTGCGCCACACGCTCGAAGGCCCCGACGACATGCCCGCCCATATCAAGGCGGCGCTGCTCCCGGTCTCGCTGACCATCCCGGTGATCTCCGGCCGCATGGCGCTGGGCACTTGGCAAGGCCTGTTCCTGTTCGAACACCGCAGCCGCCCGCACCGGCGTGACGTGGCGGCGCTCCTGCGGTGACACTACCTGAGACCCCAGCGCCACAACAAGCACTGGTAGGCGCTCATTCGGGCTACCCAAGAGACAGGCGCGACCCTATAGTGGCTGCGGTGAAATGGGCATAGACCCATAGCCTTGGGGGTTCAGGCAACAAGAGAGGGATGGAATGCGCTGCCCGTTTTGCGGAAATGTCGACACGCAGGTCAAGGATTCAAGGCCCGCGGAGGATCACGTTGCGATCCGTCGCCGCCGCTTCTGTCCGGCCTGTGGCGGTCGGTTTACCACCTACGAACGCGTCCAGCTGCGCGATCTGGTGGTCATCAAGTCGAGCGGACGGCGCGAGGATTTCGACCGCGACAAGCTCGAACGTTCGATCCGGATCGCGATGCAGAAGCGGCCCGTGGAACCCGAGCGGATCGACCAGATGATCTCCGGCATCGTCCGTCGCCTCGAATCGATGGGCGACACCGACGTCCCCTCGAAGGTGATCGGCGAGATCGTGATGGAAACCTTGGCCCGGATCGACACCGTGGCCTATGTGCGTTTTGCCAGCGTTTACAAGAACTTCCAGGCTGCGGGCGATTTCGATAAATTCGTCAGCGAACTCCGGCCGAACGACACGACCGGAGAAACGTAGACGCTCGTGAGCGGGATTGCCCGGGCAGGTGGGCCGGACGCCCGCCACATGACCCATGCGCGGGCAGCCGGGCGGCGTGGCCTTGGGAAAATGGCTGGCCCAACCCGTGGTTGGCTCTGTCTTCGTGCAGGGGCCCACGGGGTCGGTCGCGGCCGGACCCGGCGGCCGTCCTCATACCGAAACCGTGGCGCTCGCTCAGCCGGCCCCGAGGCCCGCCGCGTGGTCCATGCGGAGCGGAGGCGCCATGACACGGGGATGATCGGCGTGCGCACCCACGGGTCGACGACCCCGACCTCACCCTGCGCGGTCCCGCTGCCCGCCCCGAGCCAGTCGCCGCGGTGCTCTCCCCGCGCCTCGACCGCTCCACCGCCAGCCGTCTCGTGGCCACCGTCCGCGCGGTGCCGGTCTGGATCTGACATGGCGAAAACGCCGCGTCTGACCGCGTGGTCCCTTGGAGCACAACCGGCGCCCGCTGTCGTCCGGTGCCCGTGAACAAGCTCAGGATCAACCGTCAAAGCTGTTGGAAAACAATGTATTGCAAGAGCTTTTTGAGAAAGTTGTTGAACCCTCGCCGCGACCCTCGGCGCGGCCAATCTGGTCGACGAATTGATCGGCCTCACCGCAGGCCACCTCCTTGGTGCCGACACCCGCCCCGCACTTGCCGCGATGGGGTCGACCGCCTCGCCGAAACCCTGCGAGTCCCCGTCCCCTATAGCGTTTGCCGAAAACCCTGACACAAGGAGCATCACCAAAGGCGCCCAAAATCCATCAGTTCAGGCAGCGTCAGAGGATTCAGACTTTTCGTCAAACGCTATGACCTCCGGGTTGCGCTTTCCGGTATGCGATCACAACCTTGCTCACACAGCGCGACCGCGCCGGACCCCGCCCCGGTAACGCCCTCTTCTTTGTTCCATAAATACCTCGGGGGGTGCGGGGGGCTGGCCCCCCGGCGCCGATCCCCACAACCCGACTGGTCGTCCGCTGCGGTTCACACAGCCTGGTCTCACGCGCGCGTCGCCGCTCAGGCGGCGCCCCCGCCCGCCGCAGGCGAGTGGCTCACCCTTTCCCGAGCAGCCGTTCCGCCTTCTTGCGCACCAGCACATTGCGCAGATCGTGCATGGCCAGCAGCAACGTATCGGTGACCGCCTCGAGATCCGCCTCCGAGGCGCGGGTCTGGGCCCAATGCGCGGTGAGGTTCAGATGGTCCACCGTGCGCAATATGTCGTCGATATCCCGTGCGGCGAGCAGCGCCTTGCGCTCGGCGATCCAGCCGTCGATCGCCGCATGATCCGCCTCCGAAAGCACCCGTCCGCCATGGGGTTTGACCTCACCATTGCGGATATTGATCACCGCGATCTGGTCCATGTCGATCCGGCGCTGACGGTTGTTGCTGGTGACGCGATAGGCGAAGGCGCCGTTTTCGCGGACACGGAAGTAGTATTCGGGCAATTGGCTGGTCATGTGGTGCTCCGCCGGGTGCGAGGCGACCGGACGCGCCCCGGGGCGCAGTAAACCCCGGGGGTCGTCCGCCCGCAAGCGGCCTTATTTCAGTCCGGCGCAGAAGCCCTGGATCCGGCGGCAGGCTTCTTCGAGCGCCGCGTCGGAGGTGGCATAGCTCACCCGGAAGTTCGGGCTCATGCCGAAAGCCGCGCCGAACACCACCGCCACGCCGGTCTCTTCCAGCAGCGCCCGCGAGAAATCCTCGTCCGTTTCGATCTTCGTGCCGCCCGCAGAGGTCTTGCCGATGCAGTCCGCGATCGACGGGTAGACATAGAACGCCCCCTCCGGGGTCGGACAGTCGACGCCCTCGGCCTCGTTCAGCATCGACACCACCAGATCGCGGCGGCGCTGGAACACCGCCTTGTTGGCCTCGATGAAATCCTGCGGCCCGTTCAACGCCTCGACCGCCGCCCACTGGCTGACCGAACAGGGGTTGGAGGTCGATTGCGACTGGATCTTGCGCATCGCCCCGATGAGCGCTTCCGGCCCGCCCGCATAGCCGATCCGCCAGCCGGTCATCGCATAGGCCTTCGAGACCCCGTTGACCGTCAGCGTGCGGTCGTAAAGCCCGGGCTCCACCTGCGCCGGCGTGGCAAATTCGAAGCGGTCGAACACCAGATGTTCATACATGTCGTCCGACATCACCCAGACCTGCGGGTGCCGCATCAACACATCCGTGAGCCCCTTGAGCTCCGCCGCGCTGTAGCCCGCGCCGGTCGGGTTCGAGGGCGAATTGAAGATCAGCCACTTCGTCTTCGGCGTGATCGCCGCCTCCAGCGCCTCCGGCGTCATCTTGAACCCGGTCCCGATGCCGCAATCGACCACCACCGGCTTACCGCCCGCGAGCAGCACCATATCGGGGTAGCTCACCCAATAGGGCGCCGGGATGATCACCTCGTCGCCGGGGTTCAGCGTCGCCATCAGCGCATTGTAGAGCACCTGCTTGCCGCCGGTGCCGACGCTGATCTGGGCCGGCGTGTAGTTCAGCCCGTTCTCACGGGCGAATTTGGCCGAGATCGCCTGTTTCAGCTCGGCAATCCCGTCGGGGGCGGTGTATCTGGTCTTGCCCGCGTCGATCGCGGCCTTGGCGGCGGCCTTGATATTGTCGGGCGTGTCGAAATCGGGCTCCCCCGCACCGAGCCCGATCACATCGCGCCCCTGGGCCTTGAGCTCGGCCGCCAGTGTCGAGACGGCAATGGTCGGCGAGGGTTTCACCCGCGCAAGGGTGTCGGAAAGAAAGCTCATCAGTGCCCCCCGGGTTTGTGTGTCCTGCCTGTTTCTTCTAGGCTCCGGCCGAGGCCCGTTCAAGCGCCGGACGGGTGGGCTTGCAGGAGGAATGCCATGGACGACAGCATCACCCAGACCGCCGCGGAATCCGCGACCGGGGAGGGCTGGTATTCGGAGGAGCGCGCCACCTTCGGCGACCGTCTCGCCGCCGCCCGCGAGACCGCCCAAATCAGCCAGAAGGCCCTTGCCAAACGCCTCGGCGTGAAGCCCAGGACCATCGCTGCCTGGGAAAACGACCTCTCCGAACCCCGCGCCAACCGGTTGCAGATGCTGGCCGGGCTTCTCAACGTGTCGCTGATGTGGCTTCTGACCGGCGAAGGCGAAGGCGTGGCGCCGCCGGGCGACGAGGCGCCTTCGAAAGGCGCCCGCGCGATCCTGCTGGAAATCCGGGCGCTGAAAGGCGATATCGACCATGCCGCGCATCGTCTGGCGCGGCTGGAGAAACACCTCACGCGCATCCTCGACAGGGGCAAGGATACGGACAAGGACAGGGGCAAACCATGAGTGACACGAGCGAAACCGCCGAAAACCGCCGCAAACGCCTGTCGATGCGGTCGCACCGCCGTGGCACCAAGGAGATGGACATCATCCTCGGCCGCTATGCCGACGACCGCCTTGCCGGGCTCGCGGGCGCAGCACTCGACACCTATGAATCCCTGCTCGAGGAAAACGATCAGGATCTCTACCTCTGGGTCACCGGCCAGGCCGCCGCGCCCGAAGGCTTTGCGGCGCTGGTCGCCGAGATTGCAGACCACGCAAACGAAAGCGCGCGCCGTTAACCAGTTTTGCGGATTTCTCGCGAATTCTTGTCGATTTTCCGGTGGCGCTTAACGGAATATTCGCCAGTTTGGGCGCATTCTCCGCTTCGACCCAGACGAGGTGGAGAGAGCATGAGTATCCAGACCCCTATCGACCCGGGCACGCGTCCCGCCTACACCGCCCAATATCTCGACACGCTCGGACTCGTCGAACGGCTGCACCGGCTGTTGCTCGATGTCATCAAGGATGAGTTCGAACGCCTTGGCCTGCTGGAGATCAACGCGGTGCAGGCGCTGCTGATCTTCAATATCGGCGACAATGAGGTGACCGCGGGCGAGTTGAAATCGCGGGGCTATTATCAGGGGTCGAATGTTTCCTACAATCTCAAGAAGCTGGTGGACATGGGCTACATGCACCACCAGCGCTCGGAGATCGACCGCCGCTCGGTGCGGGTAAAACTCACCCAGAAGGGCCGGATGACCCGCGACGTGGTCAGCAAGCTTTTCGCCCGTCACGCCGAAGGCATGGAAACCCGCGGTGTCGTCGGCCCTGAATTGCTCGAAGACATCAACATGTCGCTGAAACGGGTGGAACGGTTCTGGACCGACCAGATCCGCTATATCTACTGAGGCTGGATGAATCGGGGCCGCTCAGGGCCCGCTCAGGGGCCGGGCCGCAACCGGCGTGGCCGATCCGCTGCGGCCCTCACCCGCGCGGGGCAAAGGCTTGCGGGAGCCCCCCCGGGCAGGCGACAACATGAGGGGAGAGACCATCAGCCGAAAGAGATTCGCCATGCCCCTCAGCCCCGAGCAGACAGCCGAGATCGACGCGGCCCGCGCGCATCCGCAGCAAACCCTGCGCGCCACCGCCCCCGGCATGGAGGCGCATCTCTACACCGCCCATGAGGTGCTCGACCACGGCTTCGTGCGGGTGGTCGACTATATGGGCGACGATGCCGCGATCTGTCAGGCGGCCCGGGTCTCCTATGGCACCGGCACCAAAGCGGTCTCGAATGACGAGGGCCTGATCCGCTATCTGATGCGCCACTGGCACTCGACCCCTTTCGAAATGTGCGAAATCAAGCTCCATGTGAAGCTCCCGGTCTTCGCGCCAACGTCAACGAGTATTCCGCGCGCTATTCGATCCTCGACCGCGAATTCTACATCCCCGCCCGCGAAAACATCGCCGCGCAATCCACCCTCAACAACCAGGGCCGCGGCGCGCTTCTGTCCGACGCCGAGGCGGCGCGGGTGCTCGAGATCCTCAAGACCGACGCTGGCCGGGCTTACGACCACTATGAAGAGATGATTTCACAAGACGGCCAGGACGGCCTCGCCCGCGAGCTTGCCCGGATGAACCTGCCGACGAATATCTACACCCAATGGTACTGGAAGATCGACCTGCACAACCTCTTCCACTTCATCCGCCTGCGCGCCGACCCCCATGCCCAATATGAAATCCGTGTCTATGCCGAGGCGATCGCCGCCCTCGTCGCCGATTGGGTGCCCTTCGCCTTCAAGGCCTTCGAAGACTACCGCATGGGCGGCGCCACGCTTTCGGCCACCGCCCTCGACTGCATCCGCCGGATGGTCAAGGGCGAGCCGGTCACGCAGGAGACGTCGGGCATGTCCAAGGGCGAATGGCGGGAATTCGAGGCGCTGATCAAGGGGTGACCGCCCCCGGGCGAGACATGTTGTCCCTTTTTGTCCCGTCGCGCCGTCCTCGGGAAAGCGCCCGCGCCAGAACGCAAGCCCGCCATGCAAGCCCACCGGCGCATTGCGCTCAGACACCTTCACGGCCAATCGGTCAACCCCGGGTGCCGACCGGCGGCACCGCAGGGCTCCGGATCACTTTTTCACCTTGACCTTGTCGCCACCCGGCTGGCCCATGCCGATCGCCGTCGACGGTGTGCCGGTCGGGGCAGGGGTTGGAGAAGGCAAATCGCCGGTCTCTGCTTCGCGCACCGCGGGCGGTCCCGGCGGAATGCTGGGCTCGTCCACGGTGATGGTGCCGATGTATTTCCCGAACTCGTTCATCACCAGCCGCCACCAGTCGAAAGTGTCGTAGAGGTTGGCTTGGGTGACGCTGCCGAACAGGTTCACGTCGAACTCGAGCGCCGGGTCGCCCTCGTTGTCGATATAAGCCTTGGAGAACCGCCGGTCGCGGTTCCAGTCGTTGAGCATGTCGATGTCGACTCCGCCGGGATTGGTCCACGCAGTGTAATACTGGATCGTCGTGCAATCGGCGCCATCGGTGCAGCCGTAGAACAGCACGGCGTACTTCAGGTCGTCGATTACGCCAGAGATCATCGGGTCGCCATTGCCGTCGACATCCACCTCGGCCGTGCCGTATTCGGCCGCGAGTGAAGCGATGACGTTCACCTGGGTGGCGTCAACGAGATCCTGCGAAAGCGCCGCCTGCGGCAAGGCCAGTCCGGCGGCCAGCAGAAGGCCCGAAAGACGTCTTGATGCAGTAGTCATGGGTGTTCACTCTCCTTGCCCATCCGTTCCGGGCGCATCCGTTCGAGGAGCGCGCCCGCAAACGCGTTTGCCATCGCCACACAAGTGCATGGCACAGAGCAAAGGCAGGCCGGACAAAACCGGGCCAGCCCCGCACCATGGCCCTCGGGTCCGGCTTGATCTCTGTGTGGCGCAGATTTGCGACCCGGCCGGGGCGGAAACCTGACGCAAAACCGGAAACAAAATGGCCATACCGCGGCGATTGTCGCTGCTTTGCCACCACATGCTGCTTTGCCACCACATATGGCAACCCCGCGAGACCTCTTCCCGCGGGGCGCGACCGTTGATTGGCACCAAAAGCGCCGCGCCTCAGGGCGTCAGAGCGGTTTGAGTTCGCTCGCCGATTCCCGGCCGTCACGGCCCGAGGTCAATTCGTATTCGATCTTCTGATTTTCTTCGAGCCCATGCAGCCCGGCGCGTTCGACCGCCGAGATATGCACGAACACATCCTTGCCGCCGCCATCGGGGGCGATGAAGCCGAAGCCCTTGGTAGCGTTGAACCATTTGACGGTGCCAGTGGCCATCCGTTCTCTCCTTCAGTAGTACCCGGCCACAGGATTGCGCCGGGGTGGTGCAGCCAGTCTTCAAGTCTTAAGCTGCCCCGAAGAGGGAGCGGTCGTCCGAAGGTCTGTACGTCACATCTCCCTATAAGGGGGGGTCAACGGGCGAAAGGCAAGTGAAACATTCGTGACAGGGGAGAGGACATGAAGGTTTATGGTCTGAAGACCTGCGACAAGGTCCGCGCGGCGATGCGCGCTCTGGCGCAGGCGGGGTTGGCGCCCGAGCTTGTCGATATCCGCGCGACGCCGTTGGAAGAGGCGGAAATCGCGCGGTTTTTCAAGGTTTTCGGCGCGCCGCTGGTCAACCGGCGCTCGACCACCTGGCGCGGGCTCTCCGAGGAGGAGCGGGCAGGGGATCCGGTGCGGCTTCTTTCCGCTCACCCGGCGCTGATGAAGCGTCCGGTGATCGAGGAAGGAGACAGGCTGACCCTCGGCTGGGACGCGAAAGCGCAGGCCGTATGGCTTGGCAAGGGGCGCGGGGCTGCCTAGGTAACCCTCCGAAACAATCAGGAGCCGGGCCGGATCAATTGTCCGCCGGCCAAACAACCGGGCAATCAAGGAGCAAGTCATGCGCAACGCCGCCGCCGTTCTCGGCATCATTGCAGGTGTGATCGGAATGGTCATCGGCCTGTTCGGCTATGGCTGGACAACGCTGGTGGCCGAACAACCCGAGGTCGGCGAAGTGCTGTTTGCCTTCGACAGCCCCGGCTTCGTGCGCTTCGTCTCGGTCGCAGCACCGGTGATGGCCATTGCCGGCGGGGCGATGGCCCGGATCCGTGCGCTCTGGGGCGGCCTGCTGATGCTCGCCTCGGCGGTACTGATGTGGCAGGGTTTCGGCTTCGGCGTGGCGACCGTGTTTCCGATCGTCATGGCCGGGCTTGGCGGCCTGCTGGCGGTGCTCGCAGGCAAGCCGGACGAGCCGAAAGCGCATTTCTGAGCCACCGGCGGATGATGCGCCGCCTTTCGCCTTTTTCTTGGTTCAAATACTCGAGCCCCGGCACTTGCCGCTGCCGCAGCCTCACCGCTTTCGCGCGTCGAGGTCGGAGTTGAACAGCCTCAGCCGGTGGGTCAACACCTCATCGTTGGTGACCGAGTCGAAATGTTCGAACAGGAAACTCAGCGCCTCGCCTTCGTTGAGCCCGGCGTCATGGGCAAACCTGCGCAAGCGGCGATAGCCGTCTTCGGTCATGCCGACCTGGAAGCGGCGGGTGAGGCGGAAACGTTTGGGCATCGGTCGGGCCTCCGGGGCATGGGCTGCGGGGCATGGGCTGCACGGCTCCGGGACATGACACCCGAACCGGGCCAACGCGAGGCGGTTGCGGGGCATTTCCACGGCTTGCGGGCCGCCTCGGCTGGTTCAACAGGGTGCAAGCGATCGCATGGCTCCGCACATGTCGTGCCATATGTCCCATATGGGGGTGACGATTCGGGCGCCGGTTTTGCGCCTTTCGACATGCGCGGTTGGCCGGGGGCGCTGCCCCCGGACCCCCGAGGTTTTTCCGGAACAAAGAAGAAGGGGAACGGCGGAGGGTGTGAGGGCCCGGGCATGTCGGGGGGCATGTCGCGGGGGCATGTCGCGCACGCGTTTTCGGCCGGGCGCCGTGAGCAGATCCGATGCCGGAGGTGGACTTCTCTGGCTTTCAATCGGCATGCCGCTGATTTCGAAGGCGAATTCCGAGGCTCTTTGTTGCAGATCCATTCGATTTCGCTCTAGGGTGTCGCGGGCCCGTGAAGGCCGGAGGACCGGGGTGCGGGGTCTGGCCGGGCTTGTGCGGCAAAGGGAGGGCGCGCCGATGCAGGTTGAACCGAGACCGGGCGGCCAGCCGCCGCGTCCGCGTCTCGATGCGGGGCTGTGCCGTTTTGCGCGGCTGGTGTTGTGGCTGGTGTTTCGCAAGGTCGATCTCATCGGGGCCGGACACCTTCCCGCCAATGGCCCGGTGCTGCTGATCGCGAACCATTCCAACTCGATCATGGACGGGGCGGTGCTGCTCGCGCATCTGCCGCGGGTGCCGCGCTTTCTGGCCGCCAGCACGGTGTGGGATTACAAGCCGGTCGCGCCTTTCATGGACATGAGCGGGGCCGTGAAAGTGTTTCGCAAACAGGACGGACGCGCTCACGAAGGGGCGCTCGAAGACAGTTTTGCCGAGGCCGCACGTTTGCTTGCCGATGGCGGGGTGTTGGCGGTCTTTCCCGAGGGCCGCACCCATGACGGCCACGCCTTGTTGCCGTTCAAGACCGGCACCGCGCGGATCGCGGCATTTGCCGAAGCGCGCCACGGGCCGCTTGGCCTCACGATCGTGCCGCTCGGGGTGGATTACGAGGTGAAAAACCGTTTCCGCGGTGGTGTGGCCTTTACTTTTGGCCCCCCCGTCCGCTTGGCCGGCCCTGATGGAGACGGGCATTTGCGCGCGGACACCCGGCGGCTGCAAGATGCGCTCGCCGCGGTGGCGCCCGGGTTTGCGAGCGATGCCGAGCGACGGGCGCTGACCCTTGGGGGCGAGATCCGGGCCGCGTCGGGGGGGGCGGGTGTGCCGGGCCATGGCGCGATTGTGAACGCGCGGCGGGCTTTGCAGGCCGCGCTGGCGGCCAGCGGTCGCGACCCCCGGGAAAAGGCGCGCGCGGCGCTGGACGCCTATGCCGCCGGGCTCGACCGGGTGGGATTCACCGACTTGGACGTCCGCTCCCCGCCGCGCCGCCGCAGTCTTGCGACTGCGGCCACCGCGCTGCTGCCCGGCCTGCCGCTGCTTCTGGTGGCCGTGGTTTTCAACGGGCCCCAGATGTGGCTTCTCCGGCGCATTGCCCGTGCCCAGCCGCGCGACCGCCAGATGACCTGGATGACCTTCGGCGGGCTCGTGTTGCTGCCCGTCACCTGGGCGCTCTGGGCGCTGGGGCTTGGGCTCGCCGCCGGTGGACTTCAAGGCGCCGGTGCGGGATGGCTGGTGGCCGGGGTGGTCTTCGCGGCGGCGCCGCTTTCGATCTGGCTGGCCCTTCCGGCATACGACCGCGCCTGCCGGTTCGCCGCAAGCCTTGCCGTCTGGCGCAAGCTCAGGCGTGACCCGGGGCTTGGCCGGCGGCTTCTGGGGCTTCGCAGCCGGGCGCGCGACGCTTTGGCGGCGGTGATGGATTGACCGCCCATGCCGCCCGGCCGCGTTTGCAAGACACCAAGGCCCCCGAGGAGCAGACCCCGCCCATGAGCCCCTCCCTCACCCCCTCCCTCGGCATTGCCCTCAAACTCGGCGCGGTCACCGCGTTTTTCGCGATGCAGGTGCTGGTCAAATCCACCGGCGCGCGGGTGCCGCCGGGAGAGGTGGTGTTTTTCCGCTCGTTCTTTGCCTTTCCGGTGATCCTCGTCTGGCTCGCGTGGCGCCGCGAACTGGCCACCGGATGGCGGACCGCGCGGCCGATGAGCCATGTCTGGCGCGGGGTGGTGGGCACCTCGGCGATGGGCCTCGGCTTCGCCGCGCTCCGGTTTCTGCCGCTGCCGGAGGTCACCGCGATTTCCTATGCGGCGCCGATCCTCACGGTGGTCTTCGCGGCGCTGTTTCTCGGCGAAAGGCTGCGCATGGTGCGGGTCTTTGCCGTCCTGCTCGGCATGACCGGGGTGACGATCGTTCTGGCGCCGCAACTCACCGCCTTTTCCGGCGAGGCGGGGGCGGCGCGGGCTCTGGGGGCGGTGCTGATGCTGATGAGCGCGGGTTTCGCGGCGCTGGCGCAGATCATCCTGCGCCGGATGGTGGCCACCGAGCGGGCGGCGACGGTGGTGTTCTATTTCACCCTGTCGTCGATGCTGTTCAGCCTGTTCACCATCCCCTTCGGCTGGGTGCTGCCCTCGGCGCCCGATGCCGCCCGGCTGATCGGGGCGGGGCTGCTCGGCGGGGTGGGGCAGGGGCTGCTGACCTCGGCCTACCGGTTTGCGCCGGCCTCGGTGGTGGCGCCGTTCGACTATGTATCGATGCTGTTTGCCATCGCGGTCGGCTATGCGATGTTCGGCGAGGTGCCGACCGGCCAGACCCTGAGCGGTGCGGCGCTGGTGGTGGCCGCGGGTATTCTGATCATCTGGCGCGAGGCACGGCTCGGGCGCGGCGGCGGGGGCGTGGCGGCGGCGGGCGCCGGGGGGCGCGGGGAGGCGTGAGGGGGCCGTGAGGCAGTGCCCGGCACAGGTGTGGCCAATCGGAACTGGCGCACCGGAACCGGATCGGTTATGACTTGTGGATAACCGGGGGCACACCCGGGCACGAAGGCACAGAGGCACAGCAACAGACCCGGGCAGGTTTCATGACCGAGATGGTATATGGCGCGGCGCCGCGGCAGGACGGAGACCCGATCCTGCCCAGATGGTGGCGCACGATCGACAAATGGTCGGTTTCGGCCATTCTTCTGCTGTTCGGGATCGGGCTTCTGCTCGGCCTCGCCTCCAGCCCTCCGCTGGCCGAACGCAACGGGGTGGCGCCGTTCCACTATGTGGGGCGCCAGCTGCTGTTTGGCGGCATCGCCTTCGTGGCGATGTTTCTCACCACGATGATGCGCCCCGAGCTGGTGCGCCGTCTCGGGGTGATCGGCTTCTTCGCCGCCTTCGTCGCGCTGGCGCTGCTGCCGCTGTTCGGCACCGATTTCGGCAAGGGCGCGGTGCGCTGGTATTCGCTGGGCTTCGCGTCGCTGCAACCCTCGGAATTTCTCAAACCCGTCTATGTGATCACCGTCGCCTGGCTGATGGCCACGAGTTTCCAGATCGGCGCGCCGCCGGGACGGGCGATTTCGCTGGTGCTGACCATGGTGGTGGTCGGTTTTCTCGCGATGCAGCCGGATTTCGGTCAGTCGGTGCTGGTGCTGTTCGGCTGGGGGGTGATGTATTTCGTGGCCGGTGCCTCCTACATTCTGATCGTCGCGGCTGCGGGCGCGGTGGTGCTGGGGGGCGTGGTCGCCTATCAGCATTCGGAACACTTCGCCCGTCGGATCGACGGCTTCTTCAGCCCCGACCTCGACCCGCGCACCCAGCTTGGCTACGCCACCGACGCGATCCGCGAGGGCGGATTTTTCGGTGTCGGGGTCGGTGAAGGGGTGGTGAAATGGTCGCTGCCCGATGCGCATACCGATTTCATCATCGCGGTGGCGGCCGAAGAATACGGGCTGCTGCTGGTGCTGCTGATCATCGGGCTCTATGCGCGAACGCGACCCGTTCATCCGGCTCGCGGGCACCGGGCTTGCGGGCATGTTCGGGGTGCAGGCGCTGATCAACCTCGGGGTGGCGGTGCGGCTGCTGCCCGCAAAGGGCATGACCCTGCCCTTCGTGAGCTATGGCGGCTCGTCGCTGGTGGCCACGGGGCTCGCGGTGGGGATGCTGCTGGCCTTTACCCGGACGCGTCCGCAGGGGCGGATCGACGACATTTTCGCCCAGGGGCGGGTGCGATGAAACCGCTTCTGGTGATCGCCGCCGGAGGCACCGGCGGGCATATGTTCCCCGCTCAGGCGCTGGCCGAGGAGATGCTGGCGCGCGGCTGGCGGGTGCGGCTCTCGACCGACGCGCGCGGCGCGCGCTATGCCGGTGGCTTTCCGCAGGCGGTGGAGATCGCCCGCGCCGCCTCGGCCACCTTCGCCCGTGGCGGGGCGCTGGCAAAGCTCGCGGTGCCGTTGCGCATCGCCGGCGGGGTGCTGGCGACGCTCGCGCGGTTTGTCTCCGACCGGCCGGCGGTTGTGGTGGGCTTCGGCGGCTATCCGTCGATCCCGGCGCTCACCGCCGCCTGGCTGCTGCGGCTGCCGCGGATGATCCACGAACAGAACGGCGTGCCCGGGTCGACCGGCTCGCCTGCGGCACCTGGCCCACGCGCCCGATGCCCGCCGGGGCCGAGCCGGTCCATACCGGCAACCCGGTGCGCGGCGCGGTGGCCGAGGTCGCGGGCGCGCCATATCAGCCGCCGGGCGACGAGATCCGGCTGCTGGTGATCGGCGGCAGTCAGGGGGCACATGCGCTCTCCGCCCTCGTGCCGGAGGCGATCGCCGCGCTCCCCGAAACGCTCCGCACCCGGCTCCGGGTGAGCCAGCAGGCGCGGGCGGAAGACCTCGACGCGGTCAAGGCCGCTTACGCCGCCCTGGGGCTGGTGGCGGAGGTCGAGACCTTTTTCACCGACATCCCCGAGCGGATGGGGGCGGCGCAGCTGGTAATCAGCCGGTCGGGCGCCTCTTCGGTGGCGGATATTTCGGTGATCGGCCGGCCGTCGATCCTGATCCCGTTTCCCCATGCCACCGAAGATCACCAGACCGCCAATGCCCGCATGCTGAGCGAGGCCGGCGCCGCCAGCCTGCTCCCCGAAGCCGGGCTGTCCGCCGAAACGCTTGCGGCCGAAATCGCCCGCATCCTCGGCGATCCGGCCAGTGCCGCCGCCATGCCGAAGCGCTGGCCGCGCTGGTCGAAGGGCTCGCGAACAGGAAAGGGCATACCCCATGAATGCAGCCGCCACCAAACTGCCCACCGAAATGGGGCCGGTGCATTTCGTCGGCATCGGCGGCATCGGCATGTCGGGCATCGCCGAAGTGCTGCTCAACCACGGCTATGACGTGCAGGGCTCCGACCTCAAGGCGAGCCCGATCACCGCCCGGCTGGAAGAACTCGGCGCCCGGGTCTTCCTCGGCCAGAAGGCCGAAAACCTCGACGGCGCCGAGGTGGTGGTGATCTCCTCCGCCATCAAGCCCGGCAACCCCGAGCTTGACGCCGCCCGCGCCCGTGGCCTGCCGGTGGTGCGCCGCGCCGAGATGCTGGCCGAACTGATGCGGCTGAAATCCAACATCGCCATTGCCGGCACCCACGGCAAGACCACCACCACCACCCTCGTGGCGGAACTGCTGGTCAAGGGCGGCATCGACCCCACGGTGATCAACGGCGGCATCATCCATGCCTATGGCTCCAACGCCCGCATGGGGCAGGGCGAATGGATGGTGGTCGAGGCCGATGAAAGCGACGGCACCTTCAACCGCCTGCCCGCGACCATCGCGGTGGTGACCAATATCGACCCCGAACACATGGACCACTGGGGCACGCTTGAAGCCCTGCGCGAAGGCTTCCACGATTTCGTCTCCGGCATCCCGTTCTACGGCCTTGCGGTCTGTTGCACCGATCACCCGGAGGTGCAGGCGCTGGTGGGCCGGATCACCGACCGCCGGGTGGTGACCTACGGGTTCAACGCGCAGGCCGACGTCCGCGCGGTCGGGCTCGTCTACAAGGCCGGGGTGGCGCATTTCGACATCGATCTCCACGCCGAGGGAAGCCGGATCGACGGCTGCACCCTGCCGATGCCCGGCGACCACAATGTGTCGAACGCGCTGGCGGCGGTGGCCGTGGCGCGTCAGCTCGGCATGGCGCCGGACGAGATCCGCGCGGCGCTGGCGAGTTTCGAAGGCGTCAACCGCCGGTTCACCCGGGTGGGCGCGTGGCAGGGGGTGCCGATCATCGACGATTACGGCCACCACCCGGTGGAGATCGCCGCGGTGCTGAAAGCCGCGCGTCAGGCG
>PDWI01006027.1_pt1 | contig 15407 bp, 18 predicted proteins | sample 1430891 | NCBI WGS metagenome assembly PDWI01 (sample SAMN01162508, study PRJNA174530) | Oral metagenome, whole genome shotgun sequencing project. | biome: Marine environment; feature: Marine mammal; material: Swab sample of the gingival sulcus; isolation source: swab sample of gingival sulcus... | reverse complement strand
AAATAATTAAAGATGTAGTGCAGGTAATTTTTTTTAATAAGCTATAAAAGGCTTAGATAAAGGGTTTAGTTGAAATTGATGGCAAAGATGGGTTAAGAATATTCAAAAGTTTTTCCATATCTGAAATATCCCTTTTTAGATAAGCTATTCTATTATTTATAGTATTGTCTTTTTTTATCAATTTTACTTCACTATCTATAGAAATATGGGCATTGTACTTTTTCTTTATGGCTTTTATTTGCTGTTGTTTATATTTTTCAATCTCAGCTTCAAGTTTTTCTCTTTTCTCTCTTTCATAATCGTTTCTTACCCTAGAACTATTGGTTCTTCTTCTACCACTACCATTATCAGATGCTGCTGCTATACCAGCAACTGTTACTGCTGCACCAACAGCCCAACCAACAGGTCCTGTTAAAGCCCCTAAAATTGCTCCAAACATTCTTATATCTCCTCTAATTTTTTTATTAAAGTTTTATTGATTTTTTTAATATCTTTTTCTAAAGACTTATCAATATTTTTTTGCTCATTCTTTAATTGATTTAATTCTAGTTTTTCATTTTGTATTTTAGATGAAAGTTTAGCCATAAGACTATCATACTGCTTACTTAATCTATCTTTTTTTGTTTTTTTTATCTCTTTTAGAAATTCTTTTTCTAAGCTTGAAATCCTTGTTTGTAAGGGGAGAATATTGCTTTCTTCTATAAGTTCATCTTCATTTTCTTTTTTACCTTCTAAAAAAGTTTTTGAAGAAATAGGCACAACAAAGCAAGTTGTATCAAAAACATCTTTGATTTGCTCTTTTATTCTTATAACATTGTTTTTAATATCTTCATTACTATTTGCTTCATCACATCTTGAAAGTATAAATACTGTTCTTTGACAAAACTCTTTTGGGTCTTTCCAATGTTTTTTTATATCTTGAAAAAATTTCATTTCCCTTGCTACAAATTCACCCGTATTTACATCGTGAACAAAAAGATTTATATCAGAATTTTTTACAGCGTCCATAACTCTTTTATCATCATTTTTTTGTGCATTCAGCCCAGGAGTATCTACAAAAGTGATATTTTTATATTTTACTTCTTTATTTACAACTGTTTCTCTTTTATCTGCTGTTTTAAATGTTTTTTCTTCTAAGTCTTCTATCAAGGCATTTAAAAGAAAACTTTTACCAGCATTATACAAGCCCATACAAGTTATTCTAAAATCATCTTCTTTTATCATTTTTTTTAAATCATTTATGATTTTTAAATCCCCATTGCTTAGATATTTTGCTTTTAGGTCTTTGTTTTCTATTGCATTTTTAAATTTTGACATAGGATTTCCTTATATTTCTATAAGTGCATTACCTTGAATATATAATGCTACCATTGATTTTGCCCATTGGGTATATACAATAGAAAGATTATAATTTAAATCAAACTCTTCTAAAAGTTTTTCAAGTATTTTTCTTTCTTCTTCGTGTAAGAAATCATCAGAATAAATTAGTGCTAAAAGTTCTAATAGCACTATTTTTCTACTTCTTCTATCTTGTATTTTGTCCAAAGTATTATAAATATCAAATGTTTCTTCATCATACTTGATATTTTCCCTTTGCATCTCTAAACAATACTTTTCTATAATAGCTTCTTCACTTTGAGTAAAATCATTATCACTTCTTGCTATATGATGAGCTAATTCTAAAAAAGCAACTTGTTCTTCTTCTTTTAATCTATTTAAAAACATTTTTTAATCCTTCGTTAATCGTAAAATCATTTAACAATGAAAGATAATCAGAATGAGATATGTCTTTGCTCTTACTTAGTTTTTCAATTTCTTCCCGTGACTGTTCCTCTATTTTCATTAATCTGAAAGAACTATCCGAGGAACACCAATCATTTTGTTCCATTGGAGAACTATTAAACATTCCCATACGACCGGAAATTGTAAACAAGTCTTTTGTTATACAGTATGTAGAAGAATAATCCAATGTTTCAGGGAAAACACCTACCAAATCAACTGAATTTCGAAAATATGAGGCATAATAATTACTACAAAAAATTTCATTTCTAAAATCTGCATCTTTATTATTGAATAATTTTATAGGAGCTTCTATTCTATTATCTATACCTTTTATATTGATTTTTAATATTGATACCTTATAATCTAAAAAAGTATTGATCCATTCAACAAAATTGTATATACAAGCATAAGTCATACCTGTAATTTTATTATTCATTTTATCATTTTCTTTAACTTTAAAAATATCATCATATTCAATATCACTATAATTTAAATACATTAATAAATTTCGTTTCTTAGAATGATAAATTCCTTTGTGATCCTCACTTATTAATAATTTATTTTTTATATTAAAGCCATTTAAAAATATACAAAATTGTCTATTTGTCACAGGGTTCTTCATTACATAACGTGCATTATTACTTAACTCACCTTCTGTTAAGATAAGTTCAAATAAATCTAAATCATAAACAGAACTCAACTCTTTTTCTATATTAATATTTAAAATTTCAAACATATAATCATATTTTTTTAAGAACTCTTTTTTTACTGTATAAAGAGAAAGTGCCAAATCAATATCTTTATTTACCAAAGCTAATGAAATATACATAATATCATCTTTTTTATCTTGTATTTCTAAAAACTCAAGATAATCATCAAACATACTTTGCTCTTTTTCATCGAAGTTTCCATCTTTAAATGCTATACAAACTACTTCTATAAGAAAATTAACTTTTAAATCTTCTTCAAAAGCTTTTAATCTATCCATAAAAGCCAATAATTCATCTTCATCAGGCTCACTTGCAAATGATTCAAATTCACTTAGTAAACTCTCATCAAGACTTATATTTTTCATCAAAGCTAAAATATAAGTTTTCTCTTCTTCACTAAAGTTTCCATCTTCTATAGCTATAAAAACTAAACCTTTTACATAGTCTTTTTTTATGCTTTCCTCAGCATTTACCAAAGGATGTTTTGATAAAGCACCCTCAACAGCTTTTTTTGTTAAAACTTTTTTAAATCTTGACACACTTTCTCCTTTATATTAATCATTATTCTTATTATCTATAGGATTATACTATCCTATAGATTAATATCCTATGTAAAATTGATAAAAAGTTATACATAAACTAAGATTAGTATAAAATTACCCATAGGATACTGATCGTGTTTACTTCCAATGTTGATGATGAAGAGATAAAACTCTTCTACAAAACTATCTCTAAAAATGTTAAAAAGTACAGAACTGCAAAAAATCTTAGCCAACTAGAACTAGCCCTAACCATAGGACAAAAAGGCAATGCCTTTTATAACTATGCAGAAAACAATACTAAGAATAAACATTTTAACCTAGAACATCTATACAAAATAGCTAAAGCACTTGATGTTGATGTTTGTGATTTTTTAAAAGAGACCTAGAAATCTTACTCTTTAGAAAATCTACCATTTCGTATCTCTTTTACTATTGATTTAAAAATCGTTGTGCAAAACAATATATGATAAATCCACTCACTATAAGTCTTAACACATAAGCTACTCCTTATTTAGGATTTGTATAGCTTCGTTTATAACTGCATTTGATTTTTCGTTAAATTCTCCTTTTTTTGTGGTAGTATTTGTTATAAAAAGTTTTCTTAAAACATCTAAATATGGCGATAATTCTTCTTTGCTTTTTTCCTTTTTAATACTTATTATCTTTTGATATATTTTTCCGATGAGTTCTTGATATTTTTTTATATTATCTATTGTTCTCATATCAGTACTTGGAATACTAGTTAATAAAAATGTTTGAATTTTTAACTTGCATTGTTTAATCTCTTTACTAGAACATACCTTTATGTTATATTTGTTTTTTAACTTTTTTCTTATCTTATGCTTGTACTCAAAAAGTTTTTTACTATCATCAATTTGTCTTTGGGTTAGAATATCAACAATTTTTTGATTTTCTTGTTCTTCTTTTGTAATAATAACTTCATTTAGTCCCATTTTTTCTTCAACCCATTCTATCCCCTCATAGCCTTTGATAAGTCCATCTTGGATTTTATCATTTACATCTAATCTAAAATCTTCATCAGCTATATATTTTTTCACTCCATATCCAACAGTAGCTAGTGCTACTCCTCCTAAAACTAACGGTAACATCTTATCTCCTTTTTGTATTTTTAAAAGTATGACATAGGGATATGACAGATGGTGTCGTTTTTTTTAGAAAGTAGGTAAAATTTTCAATGTTTTTAAATTAAAATTACTATAAAGGTGTTTATTTTTTATAAAACACTAATAACTTTAATAATGTAGTATATAAATTTTGATATTTTTAGTTTTTTGAAGAGATATACAAAGTTAGAAACAAAGAGAAAGAAGATAATTTCTAATAGGTACTAGCTATATTAAAGCTATCTTGTAATTTTTGAATATCAGCTAAAATAGTTTTATGTACTTTTTCACCCCTTAGTATCACTTCCATTTTATCATCTTGGAACTTTTTAGAGTTTGTATACGATTGAATTTTTTTATAATCTTCTGATTTCTCAAACTCATAAGCTTCTTGCAAAACTTTTGGGTCAATATTTTGTTTTAGGTATTCATCTATACTCATACGATTTTATCTCCTATTAAATTATAAAAATCTTTTTGACTTATATCTTTGTGCATTATATCATTTTCTCTATCAAGAAGATTTAAAATGATAATATTTTGATATACTATACTTACTACTAAAAAGTTTTTGATTGTACTATAAATTTGATAAATTTCTAAAAAATACCCAAAGTCACAAAGTAGCCTTGAGTAACTCTATGATAAATAAACTTTCTTAATCCCATTTATATAACCAATTTCCACATAATCATTTTCTTTAAATAAACTAATCATATCGTGAAAACTAGGCTGATTCGTTTTATTATCCTCCTTTTTTATTTGTTCGGGTACTAGTTTTTATAATTCTAAATTGGTTATAAACTCACCCACATACTCAACAGCTAAAATATCTTTAAAATTAAACTTTGATAAATGAGTTTGATTGTACTTGAAATCCTGAAAAGCTTCCAAAATATCTTTACCCATTCCACTTCCTAACAACTGAATATTATTAATTTCTTTACTATCCTTGTCATAAATAAAACCATCTTTAGTTAAAAATAGATAATTTTTCTTCATATCAAGCCACCTGTCTTAAAGGCATATACCAAGATTTAGAAGCACCATCCCGCCTAAAACCATTTTGTTTTATGATATCTTTGTTAGCAAATACATTCTCTCCAACTACTATTAAATTCTCTCCTTGCTGTACAACAGATAATCCAAGATTAACTAACTGTGAAAAATCCTGCTGATGTTTGTAAGGTGTTTGGTATTGGTTGTTGTTAGATTGTGGATAGTTACTGTAAGAGTTATTTTGATTTTGTGTATAATTAGGATTTTGTGTATAATTAGGATTTTGTACATTTTGAGTAGAGTTATGATTTCTACTCTTATCATAAAGACTATTTCCAAACTGATTTCCAAAACTCCTTAAACTTCTTTTTAAAGCATCAGTTACAGCTTCCTTTGCTGAGTTCTCATTTGCATCTGCTAAAGTTCTAGCTATTCCAGTACCAAACCCTACATTTTGCCTAGAAATTGATTTTTTAGGTTTACACAGTTATATTTACACTCTCAGGAGTTCCTCCTTATGGTATAAGATTTTGTGGTGGAAAATTATCCTATCCCTACAAAATAGTTTAATTTATACAGTTAAAGCAATTTAACTGTATACTTCGTTTATGCAAACACGAAGAATATTTTTACAAACACATAAGCCAATAAATTTTACCTTTAAACAAAACAGATCTGATTTTATAGTTGATGAAATAACTGATATAAAGTTTAAAGGTAGAGGAAAATTTTTAATACTTAAAATTAAAAAACAATCTATTTCTACATGGGATTTACTTTCTATAATTTCTGAAAAACTTGATATAGATGAACATCTTATAGGTTATGCAGGATTAAAAGATAAAAATGCAACAACAACGCAATTTATAAGTATCCCGTTTAATAAAAGCAAAGAATATAAACTCTTAAATAGTAAAAATATACAAGTTTTACAAACTTTTCTTCATGATAAAAAACTTAAAATAGGTGATTTAAAAGGAAATCACTTTAAAATCACATTAAAAGATATCAATCCAGACGATTTACCACTTATATATCAAGTAATATCACAAATTCAAAAAAATGGAATGCCTAACTATTTTGGATTTCAAAGATTTGGCAAAGATAGTAATTTTGAAAAAGCTAAAAATATTTGTTATGGGGAAGAGGTATTAAGAGATAAAAAGCTTGAAAAGTTTATGAAACTGGCTTATCAAAGTTATTTTTTTAATGGATGGTTAGCCAAACGAATAGAGCTATCAAAAAAACACAATAGTAAAAAACTTATTGCTTTAGAGGGTGATGTTTTTAATCTCAATGATAGAACTATTATCACAGGACTACTTCCTGGTCGGAATATTGTAAGGGCAAAGGGTGCTGCTAGAGAGATAGAAAAAGATTTTGATGATATGTTTATTTATGATAAGGGGTATAGAAGAGATGCTTGGATAAAACCTTTAAATATTAAAAATAAATTTAATCAAGAAAACAGTAGTATGGTATTGGAATTTTTCTTACCTAAAAGTTCTTATGCAACAGTTTTTATAGAAAATATTGCAAATAAAAATTTTACCTATTTAACAAATGATTAATACTATAATATTACAATCCCTTATGAAAAAATTAATAAATATGAGTTAAAATGGAAAGTATTGATCTCTTCTCTATAGCAACGATTGCTTTTTTAGGTTCCCTGGGACATTGTATAGGTATGTGTGGTGGAATTGTTATAGCGTATTCTAGTACTAAAGTACAGCAAGGTTGGAGTAAAACTCAGCAATCACTGTCTCATATATTATATTCTCTAGGAAGAATTTTAACATATTCTATTTTAGGGCTTATCTTTGGTTATATGGGATCAGTTGTTACTTTTTCAAATACGGCGAATGGAATATTGTGGTTAGTAGCTGGGGCAGCTATGTTACTTACAGGTTTATCCCTATTAGGAAAAGTAAAATTTTTAACTTTGATAGAACATTCTTTTTCAAAATCGCTTTGGTATCAAAAGATTTTCAGAACGCTTCTGCATAGTCAATCTTTTATAAGTTTTTTTTTACTAGGTATGTTAAATGGACTTTTACCATGTGGATTTGTTTATTTTTTTGCTATAACAGCTGCAAGTACTGCTGATCCTTTATATGGAGCATTGGTAATGATTATTTTTGGAGTTAGCACAGTTCCTGCTCTTTTTTCACTTGGGTTTTTTGTAGGTTTGTTTAAGCAATCAGGTTTGCGTAATATTATGATGAAACTTGCTGCTATTTGTGTTATATTCTATGGTTTTTATACTATATACAATGGTTATCATTATATAACAACTTCTAATCGAATTTCTTTTACATATTAGTAATTTATTAAAATACTTTTTTAATAGAGAATGTACCCCATTTTTGAGAATTTTTCTTTTCTGATAAGAATACCTCCTCCTTTAAAGAGATATTCAAAGTGTAATCTTTATAATAAAAATCAAAACCTACAATCTTTCCAAATACATCGTTGATAGGATTGATTGTGTATGATTTATCATGATCTGTAATATAAAAATAGTCAACATAGTTATAAAATACCCCATAAGATATGCTATATCCAAACTTTTTATTTTTTTTTGAATCTAAATTAAGGGCATAATTTTGATTTGCCCCTATAGTTTTTCCTATTGTAGCAAAGTTATTAGGAGTATTATATCCATATCGAAAATTTATACCACCAATAACCCCTCGTATATCTGTTCCTAAATCAAAACGAATTTGATTTATTAATTCAATTTTATTATTGTTACTAAAATACTTTGTATAAAATCTTTCACTATAAGTGTAATTAATACCAATATTAAGTGAATCCTCAAGTTGATTATCCCATCCATTTGCATGATGTGCACCAATCATATCATGTGTAGTATTTTGAACCTCTTTTCCAAATGCACTAGGTCCTACTAAAGATAGAGACAATCCAAATTGATGAAAATACTTCTCTTCCCATCTATAAATAGATAATTGTAATTCAGCAACCCCTGCATAAGGGAGATCATCGGTTATTTTTTCTGTTTTTTTAATATCATCAGGTGTAAATAAAAAATGTTCAAAACCTAGCTGTATAGATTGGTTTTCTTTCTCTTTTTGAAATGGTATTTTATTTATAAAATTATAAAAGTAATTATTATAGATTTTTTGATTATTAGTGTCTTTATTACTTAACCATGAATAGGAGATTGAGTTGGTGTAATATTTATCTGTTTTAAATATTGCATCATTTTCAAAAGAGTATGAATGTACATCTGCATAAAGAAAAGATGTAAATGTAAGAAAAATTGTAAAAATTTTTAGTAGTTTCATTTTATTCCTATTGAGACCAAATTATAGTAAAAAATAGTTAGCAATATCTTAAAAACCAGTAAAAATAGGATATAATTCATTTTAAAATAAATTGAGTAAAATAAAAGGATAAGTTTAGATGTTAGAGATTGCAATAGGTTTGTATTGTGTATACTTTTTAGTAAATGTATATACGGTATTTATGCAGATAGATTATGTGAAAAAAGCTAGGTCACAAAGTGCTGTTATTTTAACGCCATCAAAATTTAAAGTTGCGGGGAATTATTTAGTAGAGTCACAAAAACTTTCATTATTGAGTATTTTTTATGATTTTATTTTATTTTTTATATGGATTAGTTTCGGTTTAGTTGCTTTGGATGATCTGACTAATTCATTTTCAGGGTGGCAAAAAGCTGTTTTATTTATAGATTTATTTATTATAATTAATTGGTTTTTTGCTTTACCATTTGATTTGTATAAAATCTTTAAACTTGATAAAAAATATGGGTTTTCAAATATGACACCGGCTTTATTTATAAAAGATACGATAAAGAATAGTATATTATTTTTAGTCTTTGGAAGTGCTGTTATTGCTGGGCTTAGTTATATTATAGAATCATTTCCATCATGGTGGATTTATGGATTTATATTTATATTTGCAATAATTATTTTAATCAACGCTTTATATCCAATGATAAGAGATAAAATGTATGATAAGTTTAGTCCCTTAGAAGATGAAGAATTAGCATTTAAAATCAATAAACTCTTAGAAGAGGTTGGTTTTAAAAGCAGTGGTGTATTTAGTGTAGATGCTAGTAAACGGGATACTAGATTAAACGCATATTTTGGAGGACTAGGAAGTACAAAAAGAGTGGTTTTATTTGATACCTTGGTTGAAAAATTATCGCATAATGAACTTTTAGCAGTTTTAGGACATGAACTAGGTCACTTTAAAAATGGAGATATTTTGAAAAATATAGCCACCATGGGATTTGTTATGTTTGTATTTTTTGCATTATTTGGAAATATTCCTGAAGAGTTTTTTTTACAATTACATTTAAATAATGAACCTTATGCAGTAATTATTGTATTTATAATGTTTTCTCCTATTTTATCATTTTTTCTTATGCCATTAATGAGTGCAATAAGTAGACATAATGAATATGCAGCAGATGAATTTGGAAGTAATTTAAGTAGTCAAGAAGATTTAGTAAATGCTCTTTTAAAATTAGCTAATGAAAATAAATCATTTCCTTTATCTCATCCTTTATATATATTTTTTCATTATTCACATCCGCCATTGGTTGAAAGATTAAAAGAATTGGGCTACGATGGTGCTGGAATAAGACAGGCAAAAACAGATGAAGCTTTAAAAGAGACTTGTGAAAACATATAAACAAGTAGTAAAAGAACAAAGTGTGTATTTAAAGGGGGTTACTCATATACCTCAAAAAGAGGTAGAGATACTTCTTTTACATATTTTACAAAAAAATACAATCTGGTTACATCTAAATTATGATAAGGAGTGTAGAGTTGAAAAAGAGTTGGCAAAATTAGTACAAAAAAGAGCCAGCCATTATCCTATAGAATATATTACTTCAAAAGTGAGTTTTTATGGAGAAGTTTTTAATATAAGAGATGGCGTTCTTATTCCACGACCTGAAACTGAAATTTTAGTGGAAAAAGCAGAGTCTATTTTAAAAAAGATTCAAAAACCAAAAGTTTTAGAAATAGGGGTAGGCAGTGGTATTATATCCGTTATGTTAGCTATACTTATACCTGATATTGAGATAATGGCAGTCGATATAAATGATAAGGCTTTAGAATTAGCAAAATCAAATGCAATAAAACATAAGGTAAAAGACAAAATTACCTTTATAAAAAGTGATCTTTTTGAAAATGTACCCAATATAGATTTTGATATGGTAGTTTCAAACCCTCCATATATTGCAAATAATTATAAATTACCTACAAATGTTAAATATGAACCGAATAATGCACTTTGTGCTGGCAGAGTAGGAGATGAACTTTTAAAAGATATTATTATTCAAACGAAGCAAAGAGACATAAAATACCTTTTATGTGAGATGGGGTATGATCAAAAACAAGCACTTACAAAATATATCAATGAAAATATCACAACCTTTAAAAAATTAGAATTTTATAAAGACTATGATAAATTTGATCGTGGATTTACCCTTATTTATAATTAATTTTTATCTATACAATTTAAATCATTAAACGCAATTTCTAATCTAGCTATAAGACTACTTTGTCCAGCTCTTAACCAAACTCTAGGATCATAATATTTTTTGTTTGGTTTATCGTCACCCTCAGGATTACCAATTTGACCTTGCAAGTAGTCATAGTTATCTGCAATAAATTTTCTTACTCCATTCCAGTATGCCCATTGTGTATCTGTGTCAATATTCATCTTAATGACACCATAATTTATGGCCTCTCTAATCTCTTCTAAAGTAGAACCACTCCCACCATGAAACACAAAGTTTACAGGTTTTTCGGGTAAATTATATTTTTTTTCGATAAATTTCTGTGAGTTATCAAGTATTTTTGGAGTAAGCACTACATTACCAGGTTTATAAACACCATGTACATTTCCAAAACTAGCTGCGATTGTGAAGTTAGGACTAATAGCGTTTAATCTTTCGTAAGCATAGTTTACTTCCTCTGGTTGTGTGTAGAGAAGTGCATTATCAATATCAGAGTTATCAACTCCATCTTCTTCTCCACCTGTGATACCAAGTTCAATCTCAATCATCATATCAAGACTATTCATTTTTTTAAAATACTCCACACAGGTATCAAGATTTTCCTCTATTGGTTCTTCACTTAAATCTAACATATGGGAGGTAAATAAAGGACGTCCTGTATTTTTAAAGTGTTCAGTACTTGCTTCTATTAAACTATCAATCCATGGTAATAACTTTCTTGCTGCATGATCAGTATGAAGAACAACAGGTACTCCATACGCCTCGGCCATCAGATGAATATGTCTAGCACCACTAATAGCACCTAGGGCTGAAGCATTTGGTGCTTTACAACCTTTTCCTGCAAAAAATGTTGCTCCTCCATTACTAAACTGTAATATTACAGGTGAGTTGACTTTTGCAGCTGCTTCTAAAACTCCATTGATTGACTCTGTGTTCACGATATTAACAGCTGGAATTGCAAAGTTATTCTTTTTTGCATAATCAAATAATTTTTTAGCTTCACTACCTGTTAAAACACCTGATTTTACTACATCTAATACTGCCATATTTATACCCTTCTTATTTATATTCTATTTTTGATTTTTGCTTTAAATCAGCTGCTATCTTTTGTACTTTATCGACAAAAGCTTTTTGTAATAGTTCTTGTTTTAATTGTGCTTTTATTGTATCAAATGAAAGTGAAGCTGGTGCCTTTTTATCGTCTAAATAAATTACATGATAACCGTATTGTGTTTTTACAGCTTTTTTTGTAACTTCTCCTACATTTAATTTTTCTGCAGCATTGCTAAATTCAGGCAACATTTTCTCTTTTGTAAACCAACCAAGCTCTCCACCATTTGATCCTGAAGGTCCTGTTGATTTTTCTTTTGCTAGTTTTGTAAACGTAACTTTTTTATCTTTAGCTGAGGATAGATTTTTAATAATAGCATCAGCTTCTTTCTCGGTTTTTACTAAAATATGACTTGCTTTTAGTTCTAAAGGTGTTACATATTTAGCTTTATTTTTTTCATAATATTCTTTTACCTCTTTATCTGTAACTTGAATAGTTTTACTTAAATCTCTAATCCAAATTTGATAAGCAAGATTTTGTTTCACTTTTTCCAATTCTCTTTTAAATTCGGCTGATTTAACGATATCACTTTTAAAAGCATTTTGAGCTAATATCTTTTGTTCAATTATATTATTAAGAACTTGTTTTCTTTGTACATCTTGTAATGTGTCAAATTGAATCCTAGGATCTCGTAATGCAATGGCAATTTCTGTAGCTGTGATATTTTCACCATTAACTACTGCATATACCTTATTTTCTTGTGCAAATAAAGAACTCGAAAGTGCTAAAGAAGCAACAACACTAATGATAGTTTTTTTATTAATTAATTTCATATTTATATACCTTAAATTTTTTGATATTATAACTAAATTTTTATAAATAAATACAAATTTTAAAATTTACCTTAAAAATACTTTAAATTATTAAATATTTATGATATAATCCCAAACTTTGAAACTAAAAATTAACTTAACTTTAAGTTAATAAAGAAAGATATAAAGGGATAGATTAAATGAGAATTTTAATAGTAGAAGATGAAAGTACGTTAAATAGAACACTTCAAGAAGGTTTGCAAGATATTGGATACCAAGTAGACATAGCAGAAAACTTTAAAGATGCAGAATATTTCATAGAAATTAGAAACTATGATTTAGTTTTAACAGACTGGATGTTACCAGATGGTGATGGATTGGAATTAACAAAACTTATTAAAAATAGAAGTGGAAGAACTTCAGTTGTGATTGTAAGTGCTAGAGATGATAAAGAGAGTGAAATAAAAGCGTTAAAAATTGGTGCTGATGATTATATTAAAAAACCTTTTGATTTTGATATTTTACTTGCAAGAATTAAATGTAGATTAAGATTTGGTGGTACAAATATTATTACTATTGAAAATTTAGCAATTAATCCAGATGAGGAAAAAATCACTTATAAGGGTAATGAGATAGAATTAAAAGGGAAACCTTTTGAAGTATTGACACACTTAGCGCGTCATAGAGATCAAATTGTTTCAAAAGAGCAATTACTTGATGCAATTTGGGAAGAACCTGAATTGGTTACTCCAAATGTTATTGAAGTTGCTATTAATCAAATTAGACAAAAAATGGATAAACCATTGAATATTGCAACTATAGAAACAATTAGAAGAAGAGGGTACAGATTTTGTTATCCACCAAAAGTTGACAAAACAGCATAGTTATGTCAAGAAAAAGCATATATAAAGAGTTTTCTCAAAAACTTATATTTGCTACTTCATTTTTTGTTATTGTATTATCTTTAATTTTTTATGGTTTTACAAAAGCAACGATTTATGAAGATATCTCTGATGAGCTTTTAAAAGATGCAAGGCTCATCGTGACTCTTTCTAAAACACAGAATGATATTCATAATTCAAATCTACGAGTTCTTGTAAATGATGATACAACAATTGAGGTAGTGGAGAAAAAAAACAGAACTAATTTTACATTTAGACAATATACAAGACATAATGATCATTTTATAGAGTTGCTATATCCATTAGATCTAAAAACAAATCAATATTTAAAAATGAATAGAAATATTAATTCAGCACATAAAATGCTTAATAAAATTTTTGGGAATCTTATATTTTTAGGTTTTGGAGGATTGATACTTATTATTGTTTATGCGTTTGCCGTCTCGAAAACATTACTTTTTCCTATTATTAAAATCACGCAAAAATTATCTAATATGAATGCAAATTCATTAGATCAAATTGATATAAAAACTTTACCTATAGAATTTGAACCTCTAGCAAACTCTATTAATAGATTAACAAAAAGAATAGAGAGTTATGTAAAGTATCAAAAAGAATTATTTATAGGAACAGCGCATGAACTAAAAACGCCACTTGCTGTTATGAAGCTTAAAAGTCAAGTTACATTAACAAAGGAACGTGAACCAGAAAAATATCAAGAGGTTTTAAAACTCTATGTAAAAGAGATAGATGGAATGAATCAAATGATCTCATCTATATTAGCTATGGGAAGACAAGAGGGCGCACAGTTTGAGAAACCGATTGAATTAGATCTTATTGAATATATATCAAAAAAAACAGAGGATTTTAAACTTTTAGCAAAAGAAAAAAATATTACTTTACTATTTGAAACTGAAATTAAGAGTTTTATTACAATTATTCAAGAAACTCTTTTAACACAAATTTTTCAAAATTTTGTACAAAATGCAATTAAGTTTACGCCAGAAGGAAAAAGTATTGTTATTAGAGCGGTTCAAAATAAGCAATCTATTTCATTAATGGTATTAGATGAAGGAGTTGGTTGTGATGAAAAAGTTGATCTCTTTGCTCCCTTTAAAAGAGTTGGAAATGAAAAAGGTGCGGGTTTAGGTCTATTTTTAGCCAAAAGTGCTGCTGATACTTTAGGAGGAAAAATCTCTTTACAAAATAGAAGAGATGGAGTACAAGGAACTATAGCAACTTTGGAATTACACATAAATCCCACCTGTAAAATTTAAATTTAGTTTTCATTGAAATTATATCTATTATTCTTGGATAAGTGTACTACTTTAAGTGGAAATTATTTTTAAAATTATATAATTGTTTAGATAACTTAAGATGGGGGTTTTTAGATGCAGTTTAATATATTATTTTTAACAGATAACGATTTAAGTGTACTTGATTTTATGGTGTATTCTTTACAAGAATCGTTACCTGGTATTTCTATTAGTACTTTTGGGGCTAAGTATGAGTCCGAAGCAATGGCTATATTGGAATCTGAAAAAATAAGTTTAATAATTGCAGATATGAATATAGATACAATAGAGTCGTATGAATTTTATGATGATTTACAACTTGATGATTATTATAAAGATATTCCATTTGTTTTTTTATCTTCAAATGAGGAAGATCAAGAGATTGCTTTTTTAAAAGGGATAAGTAACTTCTTTTTAAAACCTCTTAATATTGATGATTTGTTAGATACTTTAAGAGATATTTTGAAAAAGACTGCACTTGTACATTCAGATTCTAACTTGTATCTGAATATGATTTATAATAATGTAGAAAAAATAGATCGCCTTTTAGATGAAAATAAAGATAATAAAGAAAAAATACGCCAAATCACAGATAATATTAAATTACAAATTAAGCAATTAGCATCTTCATGATTTTATTAAAAATAATTTAACTAAAATAAAATTTGA
>PDWI01006026.1_pt1 | contig 15408 bp, 17 predicted proteins | sample 1430891 | NCBI WGS metagenome assembly PDWI01 (sample SAMN01162508, study PRJNA174530) | Oral metagenome, whole genome shotgun sequencing project. | biome: Marine environment; feature: Marine mammal; material: Swab sample of the gingival sulcus; isolation source: swab sample of gingival sulcus... | reverse complement strand
TGAAGTATCAAATTTGATACTTCAATTAAGCATAAATCTATTTTTTAGCTAAATTTTCCCAAGAAAGCTTACCTCCACCAAGTAAGTGAAAATGTAAGTGTGGCACTTCTTGACCACCGTCTTCGCCTATATTTGTGATAAGTCTGTAGCCTGTTTTATCTATGCCTAAATGTTTTGTAACCTCTTGGATAAAACTTGTAAGTCCTGCCATAACTTCAGGGCTAACTTCTTCAAAATCTTTTACACATTTTTTAGGAATGATTAAAACATGGATTGGGGCTTTTGGGCTGATGTCATGAAATGCTAAAAAATCATCATTCTCTAGCACCTTACTGCATGGGATTTCTCCTGCTACTATTTTTTCAAATATCGTCATTTTCTCTCCTATCGATAAAATACGAGATTATAGCATTATTTTTTAAATGAATATTTTAAAAGTGCCTTTTATAAAAACATAAAAGGCACAAAAAATTATATATTTTTCTTTCTTAATATAAATATTACATAAGTAATGATAAAACATACTATCTCTGGGATTATCCAGCCAAGACCAGAGTCATAAAGTGGAAGTTTATGAGCTAAATCAGAAATAACAGGGATCGATATTTTTGCCGCATCAAGACCACTTAATATGCCTAAAAATGTTACCAAATACACGCATGAGCGGTAGATTAGCTTCGATGATTCTATAAAACTATTTATTAGTCCTAGTACAATTAAAACGATTGTGATTGGATACAGAGCATAAAGAACTGGAATGCTATAAGTTAAAAGCGCTTGAAGTCCAACATTTGCTATGGCAAAACTTAAAAATGTCCAAGCAGCTACCCAAAATTTATAGTTTGTTTTTGGCAAAAGATTTGAAAAATACTCACTCGCCGATGTGATAAGTCCAACAGTTGTCGTAAGGCAAGCAAGCAAGAAAACAACACCTAAAAACAGTCTTCCAAAATCTCCAAATAGGTGATAGCTTATCTTTGAAAGTATTTCAGCACCATTTTTCGTATCAGCAAAAACTAAAGATGTAGTAGCCCCGATGTAAGCGAGTATCATATAAATAGCCATTAGTATCGCACCAGCTAAAACTCCAGCTTTTATGGTTGAAAGAACTAATGCTTTGTTGTTTTTGACTCCAAGGGAACGCATCGAGTTTAGCACAACAGTGGCAAAAACAAGTGATGCTAAAGCGTCCATGGTCTGGTAGCCATCTATGAAACCTGTTGCGATTGGATAAGTCGCATATTTGCCTGTCGCTGCACCGATCTCGCCTATTGGAAAAATCATACTCACAACAAAAAGTATAAATATCATTAAAAGTAAAAGTGGAGTTAAAAATTTACCCAAAACTTCAACTGCTCTATTTGGTTTTATACATATCAGATAATTAACTGCAAAGTAGATAAAAGTATAAGCCAAAAGACCATACATTTTAGTACCCTCTTCTAATAAAGGCATAACAGTAATCTCAAAAGGCATATTTGCAGCCCTCGGTATAGCAAAAGCAGGTCCTATAGTAATATAGAGTAAGATTGTAAAAATAAGACCAAATTTTACATCAACTCTATTGATAAGTTTTTCTAAAGAGTGACTTTTTGCCACAGACGCAATACCAAGCACAGGTAAAGCCACTGCAGTTAAACAAAAAAACAAGATAGCTTCATAAATATGCGTACCAGCCTGCTTGCCTACCATGGGCGGAAATATAAAGTTCCCTGCTCCAAAAAACATTGAAAAAAGCATAAGAGAAATCACTAAAAATTGCTTTTTACTCAATTTCATATTTTATCCTTAATAATTGGAATTTCTAATTAATTGTGGAAATACTTCATTTAAGTTTTTAGGTGAAATATTGATTAATCAGTATTTCTCATTATATATGTTTTTTCAAAAAAAATCAACCCTTTATTTAGTGTATATCATATATTTTACTACCTTAACAATGGCTAAAACAATATTTTTTTGTATTATTTTTTCTTGCCTTTAGTGAAGTTAAAAGAAATAATTGATAAAATAAGAGTAATATAAAAATAGATAAAAGGTAAATTTATGTTTGAAACCGTTATTGGACTTGAGGTCCATGTGCAACTTAATACAAAAACAAAAATATTTTGCTCGTGCGAGACGAGTTTTGGAGAAGAACCAAACACAAATGTCTGTCCTGTTTGTTTAGGATTTCCAGGCGCACTTCCTGTGTTAAATGAAAATGCAGTTAAAAAGTCTATCAGTTTTGGAACTGCCATAAACGCAACTGTAAATAAAAAATCAATTTTTAACAGAAAAAACTACTTCTACCCAGACCTGCCAAAAGGTTATCAGATTAGTCAATTTGAAATCCCAATCGTAGAAAATGGCGAGATTGTTATTGATTTTGAAGATGGAAGTAGCAAAAAAATCGGCGTTACAAGAGCGCACCTAGAAGAAGATGCAGGAAAAAATGTGCATGAAAGCGACCATAGTAATGTGGACTTAAACAGAGCCGGTACGCCACTACTTGAAATCGTTAGTGAGCCAGATTTACGCTCAAGCGATGAGGCGGTTAGATACCTTAAAAAACTCCACGCCATCATTCGCTATCTAAACATTGGTGATGCAAACATGCAAGAGGGAAGTTTTAGATGTGATGCCAATGTCTCTATCCGTCCAAAAGGCGATGATAAACTATACACTAGAGTTGAGATAAAAAATCTAAATAGTTTTAAGTTTATCCAAAAGGCTATCGATTACGAAGTGCAAAGACAAAGTGAGGCTTGGGAAGATGGCGTATATGATAGTGAAGTAGTCCAAGAGACTAGACTTTTTAATGCTGACACTGGTGTTACAAGAAGTATGAGAGGTAAAGAAGATAGCGCGGAGTATCGCTACTTTCCAGACCCAGACCTTTTGCCTGTTATTATCCCAGATGAGATGATGGAAGAGTGTGTTAAAATCCCAGAACTCCCAGACCAGAAAAAAGATAGGTTCATTAATGAACTTAAGATAAAAGAGTACGACGCAAGTGTCATCACAAGTAGTGTGGAGATGGCAAAATATTATGAAGATATGCTTAAAAGTGGTGCAGATGCAAAACTTGCGGTTACTTGGCTTACGACTGAGCTTTTAGGAAGATTAAGCGGAGGGTTAAGCTTAGAGACTAGTCCAGTTAGCGCGAAAAAGTTAGGCGAGTTAGTTTGTCGCATAAAAGATAGCACTATTAGTGGAAATGCTGGTAAAAAAGTGCTTGATTATGTGATGGAAAATGACGCTAGTATAGATGAAGCGATTGATAAACTAGGACTTAAGCAAGTAAGTGATGATGGGGCTATTTTGGAGCTAATAGATGGAATTTTAAGTAAAAATGAAGATAAAATCCAAGATTATAAAAATGGAAATGTAAAACTGCTTGGCTTTTTTGTAGGTCAAGTGATGAAAGCTAGTCAAGGCAAGGCAAACCCAGTTAAAGTAAATGAACTTTTAAAAAGTCGCTTAGGGTAAGATTTGAAAATAACAAATAAGCTTATAAAATTTGCCTATTGGTTAGATGAACGAAAGAGATATGGCAAATTTAAAAGCTTAATTGATGAAATTTTAAATGACGCCAATAGTGTGAAAAAAAGGTATTTTGATTTTTTCATGATATTTTTGGTTTTAAGCACTATTGGCATTTTTATTTACGAGATTAAAAATCAAATCCCTGCATTTTTATATAAATTTGAAACTTTTGCAGTCGTTATTTTTATGCTCGAATGGCTTGGCAGACTCTGGACTTGTAGCTCTATCCATAAAGATTTGATAGATTATCACGAGAAGAGAAAAAACCTTATAATGGAGATAGAAAACAGAAAACTTTTAGAGATTATCTTTACAAAAAAACTCTCCTTTATCTTCTCGCCCATGTCCATAATCGACTTGCTTGCTATCTTGCCACACTATCGCCCACTTAGGATTTTGAGATTTTTCTTGCTTTTTAGACTCTTTAAACTTATGCGATACGCAAATGTTGTAAACTCTTTACTTGTGGTTTTTAAGGATAAGCGTTTTGATTTGCTAGTTTTAGTAGCTTTGTCATTTTTTGTCATTTTTGCAGCTTCAACTGTCATGTATATCATCGAAGCCTTAGGCGACAATCCTGATTTAAACACTTTTTTAGACGCGGTTTATTGGGCAGTGGTTACAATGGCTACTGTTGGATATGGAGACATTGTGCCAACTACTGCAGTTGGAAAAGCACTTTCTATGATACTTATGGCAGGGGGACTTATGGTTGTGGTTTTGGCAACTTCGATCATCACTTCTGCTTTTGCTGAGAAGTTAAGCTTAATGAAAGAAGAACGCATAAAACAAGATTTTAAAAAACTAAAAAATATCATCGTCATTTTAGGTTTTGGAAGAATGGGCGAGAGTTTAGCAAGTATGCTTTATAAAGATAAAAAAGATTTTGTCATTGTCGATATGAGCGAAGAAAAAATCGCCCTAGCAAGAGAGAGACAATATATAGCCTACAGAGGCGATGTGGCAGACTATGATGTGCTAAGTGAGGCGATTTTTGAAACAGATGTTTCCTCAGTTGCCATACTTACTGATAAAGATTCAGTCAATCTTTCGGTGCTTTTAGCCATAAAGTCAAACAATCCAAACTTAAAAGTAATCATCAGAGCAAATGAGAAATCAAACATAAAAAAGTTTGAGCTTTGCCACGCAGACCAAGTGGTATTTCCTCACAAATATGTAGCCCATGAGGCGGTTGAGTTTATAAACTCTCCTGCTATATTTGATGCACTAGACTCTATCATTATGGAGAAAAATGGTATCAAGATGGATAAGCTTGAAATCCCAGCAGGTTCGCCTTTAGTTGGACAAAAGTTGCAAAATTTAGGCTTAAAAGATTTGCGTATCACTTTGATAGGTATTTTTAGCCTTGATAGTAAAAAAATGAACTTCAGACCAAATGAAAAAAACTACATCATAAAAGAAGACGATAAGCTCATTTTGGTTGGCATTTATGAACAAATCGAAGAGTTAGTCCACCATGTAAGGAAATTAAAATGAGCCGTGTTGTCATTTTTGGTTACTCGAAAAGCGGAAAAGATTTGGCAAAAGAGTTAAAACTTTTAAAATACGATGTAGTGATAATTGACATTGATAAAAAAGCCTATGAAAGAGCGCTTAAAGATAAGTACGAGGCGTACCATGAAAACGCAATCGATGATGAGCTTTTAACAAGCATTGGCATAGGCTACAGCGTCGAGGCACTTTTTTGCATGAGTAAGCAAAATGTAGAAAACCTTTTTGTAACTTTGTCTGCTAGACAATTATCAAAAGATTTAAAAATCATAACCATAGTTACAAATCAAAACGACCAAAAAAGAATGCTCCTAGCTGGTGCAAATAGGACTTTGAACCCATACACCATAGGGGCAAGTTTTGTTTATAAGCTCATAAAAAAGCCAGAACTTTTAAATGTAATCGAAGAGATTTTACTTAGCAAACAAGGGCTAATGCTAAGCGAGGTACAAGTTCCTATAGGTTCATTTTTGGATAAAATGCGTTTGGTCGATGTGGACTTAGATGATTATTGCGATATTGTACTTTTGGGATTTTTAGATGTAAATGACGGCATAGAAGAGTTTGTTTTTTACGCAAACGGACTTCATCACAGCATTGACGCAGGAGAAAGGCTAGTTGTAATTGGCGATGAAGAGGGTATAAATGATTTTAAAGAGTTGATTAAGAAGGGTAGTTTGTGAGAAAAAAAGAGTTGCCTATAATTATATTTTTATTGCTAATTTTAATATTTATCAAATATGCAGAAAAATATGATTGGCATAAAAATATCCCATTTTTCTCTACAAACTCCCATTTCACCGTTACAGCTGATACGAATGTTTCACAAGTTCCAGGACTTAGCAAATATGTAACTCAAGAAGAGGTTAATAGTTTTGCTTTTAGGTATTGGGATATAGACCACAACTATACCAAAAATAGAAACCCTTTAATGTTAAAACTAAAAGCTATACTAAAATCAAAAGATACAAAAAAAGTATTAAACTTTTTAAAAGATAATAACTTAAGCGTAGATGTAAATATAGAAGATAAAACAACTCCGCTTATGTATTCATCTTTTTATAATGATTTAAATACTTCAAAAGAGTTAATAAAACTTGGAGCTAACCCACATGCAAAAGATAGATATGGATTATCTCCTTTAGCTTATGCTATAGAAAACAACTCAACTAAAACAGCAAGATTGCTTGTTGATAATGGGGTTAGGTTTGAAGAGGTAGAGCAGATACAGTTTTATTTAAAACCTCCACTATATCCATATATGGATAAATTAATTATAAACGGAGATAAGATAGAAATCATATATAAGGATAAATGGAACAAAGATAGCCATTCAAAAGATGAAATTAACTCTCTTGAATATATAGTTCATTGTAATTTCATAGAGCTAGCCAAAATGATGTTAGAAAGTGGGTATAAACCAAAATTATTAAAGCACAGAACAACTATACCCGGACTTTACACAGACAATAATATAAGTGTAATGAGGTCAGTCTATCCTAATCTAAGCTATATACCAAACTACAAACCCATGCTAGAGCTACTTTTAAAACACAATGTAGTTGGTGGCAAGATAGAAAAAGAAGAGCTTAAAAAAGCTTATGATAGGTGTTATGATAACTATTTGTATTATTTGGACTTGGTTAAAAGATTTAAGAAAGGTGAAGACTTGAATTTGCAATGGAAACCTAGTGTAGGTATATATAGATTATTTAAGTACAATAAAAAACACTGCTCTGTAAAAAACTCAACATTTAAAGGAACGAAAGATTTCTTTGCTTGGTCTAATGATTTAAAAAAGAACGATAGTATTAATGAGTTTATACGAGGATACCAAGATGATACGAGCAAAGTAATATACATTAATAATAATTTAACAAAAGAAAAAATAAAAAGGATAAATAGATGAAAATAGGCGTAATTGGTGGCGGAAAGTGGGGGAGTGCTTTGCATTTTGCTTTAAAGGAGCATAAACCACTTTTATACTCAAGAAGTAAAGTTGGAGTTAGTGGTTATAGTGGTCTAGAAGAGGTTTTGGAATGCGAATATTTGATATTTGCCATTTCAGCTCAGGCGATTAAAGATTGGTTGGAACAAAATTTTATAAATAAAAATAAAAAGATTTTAGTGGCGGCAAAAGGAATTCATGTAGAGACTTTAAGTTTTTTAAATGATATTTTTGCTTGTCATGTAAAAAAAGAAAATTTGGCTTTTCTTTCAGGGCCATCTTTTGCTAGCGAAGTTATGAAATCGTTACCAACTGCCGTTGTGATAAATTCTAGAAATGAAGAGTTGGCTAAAAAATTTGGTTTATTTTTTCCAGATTTTATAAAAACTTACACTTCAAGTGATGTTATTGGTGCTGAGATTTGTGGAGCTTATAAAAATGTCATAGCAATCGCAAGTGGAATATGTGATGGGCTAGAGTTAGGAAATAATGCAAGGGCAAGTTTAATCTCTCGTGGGCTTGTGGAGATGAAAAGGTTTGGCAAATATTTTGGTGGAAGCGAAGGAACTTTTGTAGGGCTTAGCGGAGCAGGAGATCTGTTTTTAACCGCCTCAAGCACACTTTCAAGAAATTTTAGAGTAGGACTTGGACTTGCAAAAGGACAAAGCTTAGATGAAATTTTAAAAGATTTAGGCGAAGTCGCAGAGGGAGTTTATACTTGCAATGCTATAGAAAAACTTGCCGTAAAACACGACATCTATACCCCCATAGCCACCGAAGTAGCTAGAATGTTAAGGGGCAAAAAACCAAGCGAAAGTTTGAAGGATTTATTAACTAAAAAATGAGAATATTTTTATGCTTTATAATTTTTTATAATTGTTTACTAGCGAGTCAAGCTAAACCAAGCTTAGAAGATATGATTTCGCAAATGATAATGGTCGGTTTTGAAGGGCAATACACATCTCAAAAATCAGTAAAATTGATAGAAAATGAGATAAAAAATGCTAATATCGGCGGAATTTTACTTTTAAAAAGAAATGTCGCCTCAAAAGAGCAGTTACAAAAACTTTTAAGTCATTTTAACGCCATAAAAACGCCTTTAGTAAACTTGGTTGCAATCGATCAAGAGGGCGGATATGTAAGTAGATTTAGCAAAAATAAAGGCTTTAGAACATATCCGAGTGCAAGAAAAGTAGCAAGTCTAAGAAGTATAGATGAGGCAAAAGAGCTTTACTTTAACATGGCTCAAAGACTTAAAAATATCGGCATAAACTATAATCTCGCTCCCGTTGTAGATGTGTTAGTCAGCGAAACAAAATTTGAAAAACAAAGGTGTTTTAGCAAATACTCAAGCATAGTAACAACCTATGCAAACGCTTTTATAGAGGCATTTGACGATGCAAAAGTAAATACCGCTTTAAAGCATTTTCCCGGCTACGCAAGTGCTTTAAATGACGCTCACATCGGCAAAGTTGATATAAGCTTGTTTTGGCAGTACGAAGAGCTAAGGCCATATTATGATTTGATAAAAATGAATAAAGCAAAAAGCATTATGGCGTCACATGTGTATTTAAGACAATTTGACGAAAATTACCCCGTAAGTTTATCAAAAATAATCTTAACTGATATTTTAAGAGGGATTTTAAAATATAATGGTGTCATTATAAGTGATGATTTGATGATGAGAGGCTTAAGCGAATTTAGCTTTAAACAAAAAATTATAAAAAGCATCAATGCAGGAGTTGATATTTTATTATTTTCAGACTATCATGAGGGTAAAAAACGCATACCAAACCTAGTAAAAAACATCGTGCTACAAGCCATAAAATCTGGCGAATTAGATAAACAAAACATCATAAAATCTTATGAAAGGATAGTAAAATTTAAAAGTTTTATAAAATAACACAAAAAAAAACAATAACTAAACACTATAAAAATTTTTAGGTTTTTTGGATTAAAATTGTAAATAAAATTTATATAGTGTTTTATTCGCAAAATATAATTAGCAATAATTTAATATGATTGATGGTTTTATTAAGGGATTTAATGGTACAATACTAATCATACTAATAAGTTTAAAATACTTATGGTAACTAAAATATACAATTACAATGGATTTGAGATGAGATTATATGAATTGGCAAAAGTGCTAAATCTTAATGTGCAAGGTGAAGATAGGGATATTTGTAGTCTAAACAAGCTTGAAGATGCAAATGAGTATGAGATGGTTTATATAAATGACCAAAAACATTTAAAAGCTTTACAAAATACTAAGTCAAAAGCAATAATAACTCCAAAAAAGTTTATTGAATTTGCTCCTAAAGATGCTAGTTTTATCATAAGTGATGAGCCGTATTTGGTTATGGCACATCTAAGTCAGTACTTAAGAGAAGCCTTTTACAAACCTTCCACTGTTCGTCCTAAGATAAGCGAAAATGCAAATGTTGGACTTCATGTAAGCGTATTAAATGGTGCTGTGATTGAGAAAAATGTTACTTTGATGCCGGGTGTTTATGTGGGTGAAAATGTGCATATCGCAGAAGGTACTACTATTCATCCAAATGTTGTCATTTATCCAAATACTAAGATAGGCAAAAATTGTAATATTTTAGCAAATGCAGTCATTGGTAGTGATGGTTTTGGCTATGCCCACACAAAAAAAGGTGAGCATATTAAGATTTATCATAGTGGAAATGTGATTATCGAAGATGAAGTTGATGTTGGGGCTGGAACTACCATAGATAGGGCAGTTTTTGCATCAACTATCATAAAAAAAGGCACTAAGATTGATAATTTAGTCCAAATCGGGCATAATTGTATCTTAGAAGAGGGTTGCATTATCGTATCACAAGTTGGTCTTTCTGGCTCAACCAAGCTAGGACGAGGTGTTGTAATGGGAGGTCAAAGTGCCACCGCTGGACACTTAAGAATAGGTGATAGAGCAATAATAGCAGCAAGAGGTGGAGTAAGTAAATCACTAAAAGGCGGCAAAACCTACAGTGGATTTCCTATACTTCTACATAAAGATTGGCTAAAACTACAAGCCAAAATTACAAGATTTTTTAATAAAAAGGATTAATATGAGCAAAAGTACACTTTTAAAAACATTTGCACTGGCAGAAACAAAAAAAGGCATCATTTCAGTTTCACACCTAGAAGAGCCTTATGGAGCAAATTCAGCACCAGTTATAAGCATAGGTATTTCACTAAAAGGTGATGAAAATGAACCAGACTGGAAAGCTCACATTCCATATGGCAACTTAGATGAACTCATGGAAGCACTAAAAGAAGCCAAAGAAAAATTTGGAAAATAAACAATAAAGTACATGTAAAGACTGACTTTGCATGTACCCATACCAAAGCTAAGCAATAACTAAACATCATAAACCACAATCAAATATTTTTTGATTATTAATGAAAAAATAAAACATAAAAACTCTTTTTACATTTTTTATAATTCAAAAATTATTAAAATTTGGATTATAAACCCCATAATTTACTTTAATTCATAATAATTTAACATAATTTGTGATAAAATTATCTCAAAAATTTATCTAAAAAGGTAACTAAATGAAAGAACTTTTTCTATTTTTGGGTTTTTGGTTTGAAAATCCCCATCATGACGCATTTGCTAAAGCTTTTATCTTCATGAGTCATGTTTTACTTGCAGTTGGGTTGATTATTTTTGTAGTTAAAGTAGGTACAAAATCTTTACAGCTTGTTCCGCGAGGTATGCAAAATATACTCGAAGCTTATTTGGAAGGGGTTTTAAGCATGGGTAAAGATGTTATGGGGACTGAAAAATTAGCTAAAAAATATCTACCTTTGGTGGCAACTATCGGTCTTTTTGTACTTTTTGCAAATGTTATAGGTATAGTTCCAGGGTTTGAATCTCCAACTTCAAACATAAATCTAACTTTAGTTTTAGCCTTAGTTGTATTTTTTTATTATAATTACGAAGGTATTAGAGAAAATGGAGTTACAAAATATTTTGCTCACTTTATGGGACCTTTTCCTCCTCTAGCACCTCTGATGTTTCCTATTGAGATTATTTCTCATTTATCAAGAGTAGTTTCACTATCATTTCGTCTTTTTGGAAATATAAAAGGTGATGACCTATTTTTGGCAGTTGTTCTTTCATTAGCCCCTCTTATTGCCCCTCTTCCAGCTTATGCTCTTTTAACTTTTTCGGCATTTTTACAAACATTTATATTTATGATTTTAACTTATGTTTATCTGGCAGGTGCAGTACAAGTTAGCGAAGATCACTAATGAACCAAAAAAAACCTTTAGATTTAGCCATAGATATACTTTTAGTCTTTTCTTGGGCTTTGAGTTTTCTTGGCTTTTTTATAGGGATTTATCTTTTTTTACCTTTTGGCATTTTAGAAGGTATTTGTGGGGGGATATTTTTAGCAATGCCAGGGCTTTTTAGCGTTGTTGTAGTAGAACTATTTTTTATACAAAAACAGAACTTAAAACTATCCGAACAGAGAAATCAACTCCTAAAATCGATTAATACAAATTTATCAAATCTGCATCAAATCAAACAGTAAAAAAAGTTTTTACTACGGCTACAAATGATTACACTTGTATACTTAGCCATCATTTAAAATGACAATATTATACCAAATCAAATAATAACAAAATTGTATGAAAAACAAATAAGTGCTAGATTGTGAATATTTTTTATGAAATTGTAACTAGTTACTATGAGTAAAAAATCTTTGTAAGATAGTACTTAGTCATTTTAATAAGTTAAATTTGTATTTTAAAATTAAAAAATGTTTGGTTATTATTTGATTTGATAGTATTAAGCATAAATAAAGTGCGTTTTAGATATTATATCATCTTCTTTAATCTAAAAGAAAATCCTTGCCCAAGTATAGGGCTAAAAATCCAAAAGGAGACCAATATGAAAAATTACGAGTTACTACTTGTATTTAAGCCGACTCTTACAGAAGAAGAGCTAAAGGCTAAAGTTGCATTTATGAAAGAAGTGCTAGAGAAAAATGAGGCTACTATAGCATCTGTTGATGAAATGGGTACTAGAAGACTAGCTTATGAGATTAAAAAATTTCAAAGAGGCGTTTATGTAGTATTTTACTTTACTGCTCCAGCTTCATCTATATCTGAAATTGAGAGAATTATTAGAATTAACGAAGAGATTATTAAGTTCTTAACAGTTAAATTTGAAAAGAAAAAAGAGATTGCTCATTGGGAAAAGCTTTCTAGCAAAAAAAATGAAGTTAAACCAGAGCAAAAGTCTGAAAATAAAGAAGATTAAAAGGATTTAGCATGTACAACAAAGTAGTATTAGTAGGAAACCTTGCTAGAGATCCAGAAATGCGTTATCTTCCAACAGGAAGTGCAGTTTGCAATACAGCTATTGCAACAAACAGGAAGTTTAAAAAACAAGATGGCACAACTGGTGAAGAGGTTTGTTTTATAGATATTGCTTTTTTTAATCGTACAGCTGAAGTGGCTAATCAATACCTCAAAAGAGGCTCAAAAATTTTAGTCGAGGGAAGACTAAAGCTTGACCAATGGACTGACCAAAGTGGCGGAAAAAGAAGTAAACACTCTGTTGTTGTCGAGACTATGCAAATGTTAGATACTAAAAGTAGTGGTTTTGATAACCAAAATAGTAGCTATTCGCAACCTCAACAAACTTCATATTCGCAACCAATGCCAAGTTATACACAAGAAACATACCAGGAACCAGCTCCTATGCGTCAAACTCAAGTAGCACCTCAAAAGATTGAAGAGATTCCATCCATCGATATAGATGAAGATGAGATTCCGTTTTAGAAATTAATAAGGAAAAAATTATGGCAGAAAAAAGAAAATATTCAAGAAAATATTGTAAATATTGCGAAGCAAAAATAGAGTTTATCGATTATAAAGATACAAAACTATTAAAAGAGTCACTATCTGAAAGATTTAAAATCATGCCAAGACGCTTAACAGGAAACTGCAAAAAGCATCAAGAAATGGTAGAAAAATCAATCAAAAGAGCAAGACATGCAGCTTTTATCCCTTACATTGTAGATAGAAAAAAAGTTGTAGCAACCCCATTTGATATTTTATAATGTCACAAAAACCCTTTGAAAATCTCAAAGGGTTCAAAATGATTTTAAGTAAAAATCCTAGAAACTTTTTTACTCAAAAATAGCCAAAAAAAACAAAATAGCTAATAGTTATACTCACAACAATAAATCAACAACTTCAATAAAATACACAAAATTTAAAGTGTGAGGAAAAAGCAAAAACATCTTTTTCATAATACTGTCCTTAGAATTTGTAAGTATTATTTTATAAATAAAGGGTTTTAAAAACCCTTCAAAACCACTCCTTATTTATCCAAGCTATCCATTAAAACACCTAAAATGTCAGTCATGGTTAAAATTCCGTGAAGTTCATTATTGTCAACTACTAAAATCCTTTTTATGGAGTTATTCATCATCATTTGAGCTGCATATTTGACATCTAGTTCGCCTGAAAGTTGGATAGTTGGTTTTGTATAAATATCATAAACTCTAAGCAAATCAATATCCCCATCATTTGCCACAACAGAGTATAAAATATTTTTAAAAGTAAGTAAACCATAAGCATCATGTTCATTTTTTCTATCTACTACGAGTGATTTTACATGATTTGCCCTCATGACGGTAAGTGCCTCTCTGATGTTAGCTAGCGGATCGATGCTAACTATTAAATTTTTTGGTATCATAATATCTTTTACTAACATAATTTTTCCTTATATAAAATCTCTAACTTCATCTTCAAAAAGCTCAAGTTCATTGACATCAATTCCTGTAACATGGGAAATCGGAAGTGTCATTACTAAGCCACCGCTATCTTCTTTGTTTTCCAAATTTAACTCATCTCTTAATGATTTAAATACTCTCATAGTAATTTTTTTAGGCAAAACAAAAAACAGAACACTTACATTTTCTTCTAAAGTTAAGCCAAAAAATATCTTTTTTTCTTCCAAGCCAATGGCACTACCTTTAAGCGCAGTAACACCCCCAGCACCTGCTGTTTTTGCAATGTCTATGGCTTGTTCTTCAAGCTCCTCTTTTACTATTGCAACTAAAGCTTCAAATTTCACTATTTCTCCTTTTGTTTATATTTTACTATTATTCCATATCCCATAACCATTATCATCGGAAACAAAGACGCAAAGGCAATTAGCCCAAAACCGTCAATCAACGGACTTCTTCCCTCTATGTTTGTAGCAAGTCCAAGTCCAAGTGCAGCAACTAGTGGCACAGTGACAGTAGAAGTTGTAACCCCGCCACTATCATAAGCAATCGGGATAATATATTTTGGCGCAAAATAAGTTTGAATTATAACAACTATATATCCAGCCAATATATAATACTGAATACTATCTCCAGCTACGATGCGATATGCACCTAAGGCTATGCCTATGGCTACACCGATAGCTACGGCTGTTCGCAGGATTTTTTCCTTTATTTGTGCGTTACTAACTTCGTTTGCTTTTTGGGCTATGGCTATAAGGGCTGGTTCTGCCATGGTAGTTGAAAAGCCTATTAAAAAGGCAAATAGATAGATTAGAGGGATATTATCTTGCGAGGTTAGCTGCTCTGCTATGCTCTCGCCAATGGGAAAAAGCCCAAGTTCAAGCCCTATGATAAAAGCGTACAATCCAACCACAACAAGCATCATGCCAAATATAACTTGTTTTAATTTCATAATTTGTTTTTTGATGATGAGGTATTGGAAAAAGATTATCACTATAACTATTGGTAAGATGTCTTTGATGATGTAGATTAACTCCCAAAAAAGTTTTTCTAGGGTAAAGCTCGTATTTGCAGCCTGATTTAATGTTTGGGTGATTTGTTCTACATGTAAGGATGGGAGATTGTAGACAATTATCCCATAAAGTTGTACAAAAATCATAGGTGTTAAAGAGGCAAAGGCTATAAGCCCAAAGCCGTCTATGGCGGGATTTCTTTCTTTAATGCTCGATGATAATCCTATGCCCAAAGCCGCAACTAGTGGTACCGTTATAGTCGAAGTGGTAACTCCACCGCTATCATAAGCTAGTCCTATGATTTCTTTTGGTGCAAAAAAGGTTATGATGACAACTAAGACGTATCCGCCTATGATGTAGTAGGCTATTGGATGTCCTATGAGGATGCGAAAAACTCCTAATGCTATAGCCGAACCAACAGAGACTGCAACGACTAGTCTTAGGGTAAAAGCGTCGATTTTTCCTTGACTAATAAGGGCTGCTTTTTTAGTTATGGCAATAAGAGCTGGTTCGGCGATGGTGGTGGAAAATCCTATCAAAAATGCAAAGGCTAAAAGCCAAAAGATAGAGCCTTTTTTGGCAAAATCTATGGCTAAATTTTCTCCTACCGGGAAAATTCCAAGTTCCAACCCACGTA
>PDWI01006024.1_pt1 | contig 15409 bp, 21 predicted proteins | sample 1430891 | NCBI WGS metagenome assembly PDWI01 (sample SAMN01162508, study PRJNA174530) | Oral metagenome, whole genome shotgun sequencing project. | biome: Marine environment; feature: Marine mammal; material: Swab sample of the gingival sulcus; isolation source: swab sample of gingival sulcus... | reverse complement strand
AGAGAATAATTATCTAAAGCTTGGAAGCCCTTTTCTTCCAAAAATAACTGATTTTGTATACAAAACAGGTAAAAATATAGGAAAAATAAATAAATCCAAATTAGGAGAGTTTATCAATCTATCTCCTAACGCAACCAAAAACCTAGCCGACAAACACCCGAAAAGACTTGAATGTCTTTACTTGGGGGCTTTTTGTAAGGCTAACAATATTACAAAAGAAGATTTGGTTAAGATTATAAAAGACAAGGGCGAATAGGCCCCTATCTTTATGATTTAAACCTCATATCTTAAATTTAGATTTAAACTTCTGTTTTTTGCCCTTTCTTCTAATCCTTCAATATATTTTTCGCTTTCAGGATAAGATTTTTTAAGTGAAGTTATAAAAGTGTTTAGATGATGTATTCTTTCATCTATGCTTCTTCTTGCTGCGTTTAGTTCATACATATGGCAATGGAACTGATAAATTAACTCCAAGATATTATTATGAGCTCTTGGCTTTACTTTTTCATTATCTTTAATATCTAAAACCTTTGTAATATTTGCTAGTGCTTTTCTTAGCTCTTGGTTTTCTTCTTTTAGATTTTTTTCATTTTTTAGCTTATTATCTAAATATTCTAAGGTCTTGGTCTGTTCTCTTATAACTATAAGCTGCCTATCATTTTTAAGCTTTAATTCTTCTATATTTTTATTGTGTTGGGATATTTGACTTTTATATCCATTTATAATATGGTTTATATTTTTACCATCAAATCTATTCTCATTTATAGCATAGCCTTTATGCCAATATTCATTTATGACCTTAAAAGTTTCAGATTGAAATGCTATAATTCTATCTCTTAAATCCTTTCTTACTTTGTTAGGATTTATTGAGTATAGGTATGCAGGTAATTGATAGGCGGTCAAACTTAACATTTCTTGCATACCACCATTTGTTTTATAAGGTATAACGGTATCGTGATACCTTTCATCACTTTTTATTTTTTCACTTTGACTTTGCCAAGCTAAGCCCATTGCTTCAACAAATGGCTTCATAGCAATATAAATCACATCATCAACTAATGCCGTTACTAATTTTGTACCTTGAAAAGGTATTATCCCTGTTTGCGTTTTCATTATGTGTCCTTTTATAAATATGTTTCATATTTAAAACATATTCTAAATGGAAGTATTACATTAAAAACATTAAAAGTATCTTAGATTATTTCAAATATAAAACATTTCCTTACTTAATGTTTTATTTATGATATTCTTTGTATAATCTCGTATGAAAGAAATTATTTATAAAGACATAGCAGAGTATATTAATAAGGCAGAACAAACAGTTAGGGGTTACAAAGTAAATAATCCTAATTTGTTGGATATTTTAAAACTCGGTGCATTCTGTAAAAAAAACAATATCACTATTGAAAAGATAAAAAAGTGTGCCCAATTGCAGGAATTGGCTAAAAATCAAAATTTATAAAAACTGAAAGGACAAAATATGGAATTAGAGGAGAGCTTAAAGAACTTATCAGAGAGGACTACAAGTTTAAGGGATACAGTAAATACGGAGGAAGCTACAAAACACTCTTTTGTTATGCCCTTTTTAAGTGCCTTAGGATATGATATTTTCAATCCTACTGTTGTTGTGCCTGAATTTACAGCTGATATAAGTAGAAAGAAAAATGAAAAAGTTGATTATGCCATACTTCACGATGGTAAACCGCTTATTCTAATAGAAGTGAAAACTCATACTGAAAATTTAGATAATCACGCCACACAACTTGAAAGATATTTTAGTGTAACAGACACAAGATTTGCCATTTTAACAAATGGTATTGAATATAGAATTTTTACAGACTTAGAAAAAACAAATAAAATGGATGATATTCCATTTTTTAAATTTAATCTTTTAGATTTAAAGAAAAGAGATATAAAAGAATTAGAAAAATTTAAAAGTGAAAACTTTGATATTGAAAATATCGTAGAAAGTGCGGAAAAGAAAAAATACATATCAGGGATAAAAAGCATTTTTAAAGAGGAAAGTTTAAACCCTTCGGAAGATTTTATTAGGCTTTTTGCTTCAAGGTTAACTGATAGAGTATTAAGACAAAATGTTTTAGAGGAATTTAAACCCTTTATTAAAATTGCATTTTCTGAAATGATAACAGATTTGGCTCAAGAAAGAATAAATTCATTAAAAAACAATCTTAATGTACAAATGGCATCAGATGAAAATGAAGAAGAAAATGAGATAATTGAGAAAGACGGAATAAATACAACAGAGGAAGAACTAGAAGGATTTTTCATAGTAAAATCAATTTTAGCAGAAGAAGTAGAGCTTAAAAGAATTTTTGCAAGAGATACAAAAAGTTATTTCGGAGTATTGCTAGATGATAATAATAGAAAATGGATTTGTAGATTACATTTCAACACTAGACAAAAATATTTAGGACTTCATATTGAAGATAGAAAAGAGAAAAAAATACCATTAGAAAATTTAGAGGATATTTATAATCATAAACAAACTATTATTGATATCTTTAATAGAATTAAATAAAAAAAATCGCGATAAATAATTGTCTCTATAAAGACAATTATTTATTCTGGAATATCAGGATAATTTTCTTTTAATTTTTCTATCATTTTACTATATAATTCAGGATTTTCAATAAGCATAACAATAGCTTCAGATTCATTTTTGGCGATTTCATCTTCAAGCATTTTTTCTATAACTAAAATATTTATATTTTTAAGATTTATATTTTTTCTAATTCTAGTTTTTTTTTGCCAAAAATTCATCTTGTCAAGCCACTCCGTTGTTAAATATTCTTCTTTTTTTTCTAACAATCTTTTTCTTTTTTTCTATATAAAAATATGGTCCACGCTTTGCTAGTTTGTTCACATCAATACCTGTAAAAGCCAATACTGCATCAGCATAACCACAGGTATCAAAGTTTTCATTTCTAAGCCCATTTCTTATAGGAGTCCATCTTTTTTTTACCTTGTGTTCTGCTAATAATTGCTCAAAATAATCCCCGTTGTATGTATCTTTATTTGGGAAGTGTCTGTAACTATCCCCTGCACTTGTTATTTTTAAAGAACTCCAAACATCATCTTTAGCTTGCTGAACCCCAACTAAAAGAAAAGGTGTTTTATATTTGGAGTATTTTGCATCTCTTAGGCTTACAAGAGGAGCATCTAAAGTATTTGCTCCTTTTAGGGCATAAATTCTTTTTGCCATTCTACTTTTACAATAAGCCATAACATGCTTTGTTTTATTTCCTCCACTATCTATTCCCGCAGCGTAAATTTTCATAACTCCATCTGCATGATAAAATTTTGTATTTTGTATATAATCATCTAGTTCTTCCCAAACTTCGTGTTGAGCAGGATCACCCATAAAAACTTTTTTTTCTATATGCCATTTTTCATTGTTCGCCCCATAGCCTATAACTTCCCCTTCAATTCTATTGTCTTGGGTATCAAAAGCTGCAATTAAAATCATAACACCATAAGGAACTTCTGCATTATAATCTTCTTTTTTGTCCATAAGAAATTTAAGCTCAAGCTTTTCAAACTGCTTAGACCAAACTTTAGCTGCTCTTGTGTTAGTCCAAGTTTTCATTTTCTTATCATTTCCTCTATTCATCTCTTTTTTTGCATCTAAAAACTCTTGAAAAATCTCATTCCAAGTAAGAAAGCCTAAAGGGGATAAATAAGAAGGTATTCTATAGCCCCTATGCTCATGTCCAGGATTATGAGGAACCCACTTTGCACCGTTTTTCTCATCCATCATCCAAGTTTTGTGATACTCTTCAATCAAAGAGCCACAATGCTCACAAGAAAATAAAACATCTCCTTTTAATTGATATGTAATTTCATCATATTCAAAGATAAATTTATCCTTTTCAAAAAAAACAAGTTCTTTACAATGTGGGCAAGGCATATAGTATTCCCTCTGGTCGCTATTTTCGAATTCTGTTTGAATATTACTCTCCCCTTCTGTCGTAGGTGTAGAATTTATATATATTTTTCTATTTGAAAAAGTATCAGCTCTTTTTTTTGCTAAATCCATAGGCGAACCCTCACCCTCAACATCTAAGGGAAACCCATCCACATCATCTAAGCAAATATTAGGTATGGAAAGTGATCTATAATTTGCAGTTGAATTAGAATGTCCAAAAACAAGATGTCCACCTGTAAACTCCATTCCTTCTGCATCACCTAAATCATCTTTTGTTTTCCCTGCTTTTATTTTTTTTGCTAAATCTGGCATTGCTTTTATTGATGGTACTAGTTTTAATTTTCTATGTTTTTTCATTAGACTTTCAGTTGGTAAAATTAAAAGCATTGTTGATGGGTTTTGGTCTATATTTGACATTATAAAATTATTTCCTATTTCAGTTCCACCAACTTGAGTACCTTTGATAACTTTAACTTGCTGTGTCGTAGATTGTAAACTTAATTCATCCATAGGCTCTCTCACAAAAGGAAATCTTGAAGTTCGCCATTGTCCAGGCTCTGCACTTGCTCCTTTTGGCAATTGTCTTTTTTTATCAGCCCACTGTGAGATTGATAAAGTTTTATCAGGTTTTATTCCTCTTGAAAAACCTATTTTATATGCATTAACACTCATTGCTAAGCTCACTTAGGGCATTATATATTTCATCATAAAGATAAGCCTGTATTTCCCTTTTATCGCTCATTGAAGCAAAAATGGCACAAACCCTTGAGGGAATAGTTAAAAGCTTGTTTTTCGTAAGCTGAGCAAGCTCAAAAGCATCTTTTTTAACATCTTCTATTTTTACAAAATCACCTTTGTCTTTTTCATAATTAAATTTAGATTGTAACCCTTGATAATATTCTTTAAATTTTTTAACATCATTAAAAGTTGCGGTATTGAAATCTTCTATTTCCAGATTTTGATGTTTTTCTGTTTCTTCATTGTCTAATTTTTCTTCTAATACTAAAATCTTTTTTTCTAAATCCTCTTTTTGCTCAGGAGTCATTGTGGCAATAGAATCTTTAGGTATAACATCTTTACTAAATAAATTTAACTTATCATCCTCTTTTCTTTTTTGATTTGCAAGTCTTTGAGCTTCTCTCTCAACATTTTGTTTTTTTTCAATTAAAATATCTTTACATTTTTTAAAAGGAATTTTTCCATCTATTTTTGGAAAGGTCCCATCATTTGCCAGCTTACTAACATACTGCCTAGAAATAGTATCTGGAGTAAACTCACTATTCCATCTTCTAGTAAATTCAGATTGGCTTACATAAATATCATCACTCATTGTCAACTGCCACCTTATTAATTCTAATTTTGTCAACCAAGTTTCAACACCCAAAACACCGCATTTCTCGGGGTTGCAACTACCCTCACTACTTCACCCACTTAGAAGTACCTTTTTTATTTCTAAACACATAGTCAAAAGCTTTTTCAAGATGTTTATCACCTCTTCTAGCATAGACTTTATCAAAAATCTTTTTCATATCATATTTTTTTTCATAATGTGGTTTTTTAGAAATCTTCAATAATCTTATTGGCTTAGGATTTAATCTTCTCCAAACCTTTTCCCCTGTTGTTCCTCTTACTTTATCATAAGCTAAGACATAAATACCAGGTGCTAAACCTGTTTTACGCTTTTTTATTTTTCCCAAATCATTTGTTATTGCATATTTACTTGAAGTAACAATAAAATAACGACTATGAATGCCACCCTTTGCATTATTTCTTACTCTGCTTCTTGCTGTTTCATTTGCATCAAAACCTGCTTTATAAAATAATTGAAGCTGTGAAGCTATCTTTGTGTAAATTCCTCTATTTATTTTTGCATCAGGTGTTAATATCTCATAAGGCTTCATATGTCCAGCTCTTATTAGCATTCTTTCAGTGCTTTTTCTTGCTCTATCTCCACCAAGTCCAAATACTGTGAGTGCATTCTCTTTCCATCTATGCCTATCATCAACATATATTTTGGCATAATGCCTTTTAGCTGTTGCCTTTCGTATTCTTACAGCTCTAGATAAGTCTTTTCCTTTGAATTGTCCTTTAATTGTCTTTTTTATGCTATCTAAAGTGTCAAAGGCAATATTGTTAATAAACTCTCTTTCCAATTGCGGTATTTTTCTTTTCTCAACATTATCAAGATTTTTGATGACATCTTGTATATTTGAGCTAATATTTATTTCAATCATCCTATATATCCAAATCGTTTTTCTTGTATGTACTGTGCAATGTTTGCACTATCTACTTTTAAAGTTTTTAATTCATCACTTATAAATTTATTCTCTTTGTCATAGAAATATCCAATATATTTTTTACCATCTTTACTTATCACATATGCCCGTCTTGGGACATAAGGATCTATAATTCCATTTAAAAAGCCATCAAAATCTTTTAGGAAAGTCAAATTTATACTTGCCTTGTATTTATCTATTGCTTCAATTAGTATTTTTATATCTGTATTTTTCCATCTTTTTTTATAAATGCTTTCACTTCTTTTTTTATTAGAAGTTTTTTTATCATACCTATTCCATAAAATTTCAAAATTAGTAGAATAAGAATGTCTTGCCGATTCGTTAGAATCTGCATTTATATTATTACTATTATAGGTATTTAAGTCTTTGTCCAACGACTGTCCACTTTTGATTTTATTGCTGTCCACTTTTGGTTTTACTTCTTCGCTTTTGTGGGGGTCTTGTGTTTTTTGCTGTCCACTTTTAATTTTTTTATTGTCCAACGACTGTCCACTTTTGAAACTTATAGAGCTATAGTAAGATTCGTTTTTTATGCTCCAGTAGGCATAGTATTTTGCTATCTCTTCTTTGAACTCTTTCATCCAATTTGATACAGTGCTTTTACCACCTGCCCATCTTTGTGCATAAAATCTAAGGGAATTAATCTCTTCTTGTTGCATATCTATAAAATACTCTAAAAAAGCACTTGCTTTCTCTCTTTGCCCATCATTCAACAGGGAATTATAGTAATCAACGGGAATGGAAATATATCTCCCTCGTTGTTCGTATATGGTTTTATTACTATTCACTTCTTTCCTTTAATCCATCATAATCTCAAATGCAGATGTATCTGCCATTTGTTCTGTTTCATTCACTATATCCCCGCTATCATTCGTATATGAAACTTGAATGAAGTCACCAAAAGTATTAGTAGGTCCATTAAATTGAGTTTTTACGGTAAAACTCTCTCCATCTCTATTTTTAGCTACTATCAGCTCTGCATCATTTACAGGCTCTTCCTTTTGATTTTTCATTGTTCTTTTATAATAACTTTCTCTATGAGGGAAAATGATAATATCTGCGTCTTCTTCAACTGCTCCACTATCTCTTAAATCTGTAAGTTGTGGTCTAAACATAGTGGCTTTATTATCCAACCTTCTTAATTGGCTAAGAAGAATAACAACTATGCCAAACTCTTTAGCTATGGCTTTTAATTCTTTTGTAATTTCACTTACTTCTAAGGCTCTATTAATCCCCTTTGATTTTACATATTTAAGATGATCTATACACCAAACTTTAATATGTGGATTTTTTCTTAATATATTTTTAGCTTTAGCTTTTAGATAGGAAATAGGAACATAAGACTTATCGTGTACGATTAGATTTTTAGTAGTCTTTAAAAAGTGCATAGTTTTATTGTACTTATCCAAATCTTTCACATAACCTTTTTTTAAATCATTTAGGCTTTCTTGATTTATATTTGCTACCATACGCCTTAAAATCTTTTGAGTAGGCATTTCTAATGAGTCAAATAATACTCCTATATCGTTATATATCCAATACTTAATCATGGTGAGTAATTTACTCGTTTTACCCATACTTGGTCTTGCTCCAACTACGACTAAATCAGCAGGCTCAAAGATAAGTCTATTTTCAAACTGTTTTATACCTGTTTGTATGCCTATTGGTGTTTTATTTTGGCTAAGTTCTTTAAAAGTCTCTTCAAACTCCAGCACCTCTTGGCTTAGAGGCTTAAATTCATCTTTTATTTTATTTGCTGCTATAGTGTCTAGTTCACTTTGTATAGTATCAATAGCATCATCTGCTTTGACTTCTTCCTCGATGGTAAGTTTCTTAATAGTAGTTGCAAGATTTACAAGCTTTCTTTTTGTAGATAAATCAATAATCTCTTTTACATAAGCAGAAGTATCACTTATAGGATTTGCACTTAAAATCTCAATAAAAACAGAATCATCAACATCTTTTTTATCTAACCTTTGCCTAATAAACTCTTCATCAATAGGTGTTTCTTGATGGTAAAGTTTTAGCATAGTGTCGTATATGATATTATGTGCAGGAAGATAAAAATCCACTGGACTTAAAATATTTACAAAATCATCCATCAAATTAGGAGAAAAAAGAATAGAGCTTAAAACTGCTCTTTCAATATTTATAATATAAACGCTATTCATTATCTTCCTCTTCATAGCTGTACCTTGTGTGGGCTGTATTATTGTCATCATATTCTGTTTTTCTGATGATAATATATCCCTTTTGCTCCAGTTCGGCTATCCTCTGAGGTAGATTGTTTATCCTTAGATTGTCTATACATTCCCAAGATGTTAAGGTGTTTCCATCTTTTAAAAAGTTCAAAATCCTATCACAGTGTGAGCCTTTTCTTAATCTAGTTTTTCTCATTATTCTTTCCTCCTATACCAATTGCAAGATTTAACCTTGCAACAAAGACTAAATTCGCTAAAAGTTTGAGGATTAAACATCATCAAAGTACAATGTAAATCCTTACTTTTAATTCCCCTATTTATACTATTTTCCGTACACGACTTACAATCAAAATATTTATCCTTTAAAGTTTTCTTTTTCATTTTTCTTTCAATAAGTTAAAAAAATCTTCATATACTTCATCGTGTTTTTCAGTTTTTATTCAAATAACCCCACTTTCCCTAAAGCTTGTTTTATTCTCTTATTTGAAATTTGTACATATTCTTCTTGTATCTCACACCCGTAAAAATTTCTTTTAGTATTTATACAAGCAACTGCAGTACTACCACTTCCTATACAATTATCAAGTACAATTTCATTTTCATTTGTATAAGTTTTAATTAAATACTCAAGTAATTTTATTGGTTTTTGTGTAGGGTGGTAATTTTCATTATATTTGTCTAATCCAAATTTTAAGACACTTCGCGGATACCGTTCATCACTGCAATAGTCTTTAGTGTGCATTTGCTTACCATAGTTACTAGATTGTTTACAATTAGTTTTATGACTAGCACGACTTACTTTTTTATGTCCTTTTGTTTTTATTGGATTATAAGTAGGTAAAGATTTATAAAATACAAGTATATTTTCGTGTGCTTTTAAAGGCATTTTACTAGCATTTAAAAATCCACTTGCACTAGATTTTTCCCAAATCCATTCATAACGGAATAGATTTAAGTTAGATATTGCAAGTTCTTTATCAAATGGACTTTGTGCAAATAAAACTATCGCACCATTATCTTTTATAATTCTTTCGTATTGCTCCCACAATAAAGTAAAATCTATTTTTTTATCCCAATCATTTTTAGTAGTACCATAAGGCAAATCACATAAAATAATATCAATACTTTTATCAGCTAAATTTTTCATATACTCTAAGCAGTCCATTTTGTAGATTTTATTTAATTCAATCATTCTACACCACCCACAAAATCAAACAAAGAAACTTTTTCAAGCTGCTGTCTTTTATACAAAGATTCTAAAATCACTTGCATAATATTTACAGATATTGCATTACCTGCTATTTTATAAGATTGTGTATCACTGTTTACAAGAGTAATATCTTCATCTTTTACACCTTGCAACCTAAAACACTCATATGGTGTTAATCTTCTGATCATAAAAGAATAAATAACACCCATATCTGATTGAGTAGTAAGAGTTTGAGAATATCCTTTTCCAACCCTACCTCTTCTTGTTTTACTTTTTGGTTGTGACAAGCTAATACAATCATAATCTTTTGCTAATTCATATCCTACTTTGGTATTTGATTTAATTTGATAAAGTCCAGTCTTAGCTCCTGCTCCACCACCATTTGCATTTAAAGTCGCAGATATTCCATAAGGACTGTAAACTCTACCCCATAAAGAGTTATGACCTTTTTTATCTATGTTTCCTATTTGATTTAACTCTATATAATCATCCGTTGGTCTTGTCCCTGTTTTACAATTTAAACAGCTTGCTATTTTATTTCCATTTGTAGGATTAAATTTAAAACCATTATTTTTTTCAATATGTCTTTTTTTGTGTGCAATAAACCCATCTATCATTTTCTGGGATAGAAAATACTTCTTGGGTATCCAATCTTGTAATAAGTTTTTTAATCTGAGTTCTAATTTAGTAGGTCCAGGAATTTTAAATTTATGATACATATCAACATCTAAAAAGCCAACTATAAATATTCTAGGTCGATTTTGTGGGATTCCATAATCTTTTGTATTCATTTTTAATAGGACCAGGGAATAACCTTGTTTTCTAAAAGTTTCACATACTTCTTTATAATCATTTCCCTTGTTACTAGATAATAGTCCCTGTACATTTTCAAAAATAAAAAGTTTAGGCATCATTTCAGCTTGTACTCTTGCACCCTCTCTAAATAAAGATGATTTATCTCCATCAAACCCTTTTCTTTTACCAGCTAAACTTAAATCTTGACAAGGACTACCCCACACAAATAAATCTATTTGATTTTTATATTTTTTTTGCATTTAGATTTTTTATATCTTCGTAAAAAGTACTAGGGGCTTTGTGAAATTGTAAATACTGTTTTCTTGCATACTTATCATTTTCACAAGCAAAAACTATCTCGTGCTTTATGTTTTCGTATCTTAAAGCAAATTCAACTGCTGCAAGCCCACCACTAAATACTGTTGCTACTTTTAGAGGTTTATTATTTAGGATATTTACACTCATCTTAAATTATTCTTCCTCTTTAAAAAAATCTAAATCAACTGGAACTATTTTTCTTATGGCGTCTAGTTCTTTTTGTTTCGCTTCTATTGCTTCAATAGCTTCTTTTTTCATAGCTTCAACTTCTTCAAAGGTATATATCCCATCTTCACTTGCTCTTTTTGTTTGGGCAAAGGATTCATTGCATTCTATTTGTGCCTCATCACTTAGCTTATTTAGTAAATCAGGAGTTATATTCCCTTCCGTATATACACAAACAACAGCCAAATCAAACATATGACAGATATACTCCAAAGGTGATATATCCCCTGTAAGTTCAACTATATGTATAAATTCATGTAAAGTAAAATCATTTACTTTACAAGAGTTGGTCCACTTATTTATTAAAGTTCCCTCACATATTCCGATTTCATCTGCAAATTCTGCTTTTGTGGAATTATTTCTTCTAATATCAGCTAAAATACTTTTTTGAATAGAGACTAAAAGTCCATGTTCAAAAGCTCTACTATTTGTACCTCTTCTCATAACATACTCCTTTCGTGCATATTTTCCACTCTAAGTTGCCCTCCGATATAATATCCTTGCATACAATCTTATGAAAGGAGGACAATTTACAATGGAAGTTGAAGTTTTAATAACTGCACATAATGGAAGTACAACACTTTTAAACAAAAGACTTGAGATGCCATCAACTCCAAGAGTTGGAGAAATTATTTCTTTTAACGAAAAGATGGACAATACATACGACTTTATCGTATATGATGTTAGATATGATGAATCAAACAATTTTACACCTTTACTTTATTGTGAGAGTTTTTATGCTCATGGTGGTCACTCTCGTGATTTTTATCTAAAGCAATCAGGCTATTTGCCAAATGATGACTAGTATCTTCTATAAGATATTTACATAATTCATTTAATTCTTTATTCTTTTTTGCAATAAGTACATCTTTTGCAGAAGGATAAAGAATAGCGTTTAATTCTCTTGTAGCTATTTCAACATTTTTAATAGCATTATAAAGTAAAGTCTTTTTACCAATTTCTGCTTTATTACTCATCTTTTACCTTTCATATATCTAAGATACATTTTCTATTTTATTTTTATCTTCTGCATCTGGTATATTTTCATTATGACAAGTTCTAATATCACTCCAAAAAGTGGTAGAAATATTAAAAGCCCTTTGAATAGCCACTGCTTTAGTCGTAGGTGGGTCATATTCCCAAGGTTTACTTTTATATTTTCTTGCCATATTTAGGGATACATTTATCACCTTTGCAAGGTCTTCAGTTTTAACTTGTCTTAGTTTTTTTAATTCAATTAATGTTTCCATATGCTAAGTGTAATATAATTACCTTTAAAGTTTTCTTAATGAGTGTAATTAAATTACAGCTATTTTAGGTAATATAATTACCGTTAAAGGATTTTATTATGATAGATGGTAAAAAATTAAGTACTATATTAAAAAATAAAAATATTACATCTGAGCAATTAAGTTTAATTTTAAAAGATTTTGGGGTTAAACTTGGGCTTGAATCAATTAAAAAATATAGGGGTGGAAAAGTTAATGTTCCTTCTGCAACTGTTAGTGCTTTAGCAGAAATACTAAATATTACAGAGCAGGAACTTTATGTTAATTATGAAGAACAAAGTAAAAAAATAATAAAAAAAGAACTACAAAATAATATAGATAGATATTTACCTTATCTTCCAAATAATCCTATGCCATCAAATATAAAAAAAATATCTTTAGTAAATGGCTATATAGGAACAGGAAGTTCTGGACTAATAGAGCAAGAAGAGATTATATCAGATGTTTTTGTGGATATAAATACTATCTCAAAAGCCTATAGACAAAAGGAAATAAAAGCCCTAAAAATTGTGGGGGATAGTATGGTACCATATATTTATGGGGGAGATATAGTCTTGTATTCTTTACTTGATAGTACTTTTTCACGATTTGATGGAAAATATATAGTAAGGATAAATGAAAACCTTATGCTAAAAAATATCCACTTTAAAATAAATGGAGATATAGTAATCTCAAGTCAAAATAAGGCTTATAGCGATGAACTTATACAAAAAGATAGCCAAGAGATGGATAGTTTTGCTATAGTTGGTATTGTTGTTGGAAGAATATTGAAAAGTTAAAATGAAGGAAACAAGAAATGAAAAATTTTGTAGTGAAGTCTATGGCTTATGTTTTTGTAATAATTGGTTTTATTGCAATCTCAATTTCATTGTCATTAGATGTTCAGCCTAAAGAGGAATTGTGGCTATTATTAAAAAATTTATTAAATGCTATTGGGTCAATCTTTATTGTAGGTGGAATATTTGAGATATTATATAAAAAGGTTTTTCTTGAAGAGATTGCAACCGATTTTACATCAAAACTATTTTTAGATAAGGACGCTATTCAAAAGTTTGATCCAAATAATCTTAAAAGAATGATGATAAATATTCAAAGGGTATTATCTAAAACAAAAAATGAAAAATACCAAGATAAAATATTAAAAATCGTAAACAATCATTTAATTCCATTAATTAATGGCTGCCATAGAAATAATAAATTTAATGTGTATTATGATTATTATGATTTAAATATATCAGTAAAAGAGGTAGAAGATGAGTTTATAGTTATGGATTATATCTCAAAATATAAAATTGTTAATGCAAAAAAAGGAAAAGCCACACATACTATTTTATCAAGATTTTCTTTTCCTCAAATAGGTGAAAAGGTTTACAAAAACCAAGACTTGCTAAAGCTCACTGTAACAAAAGACTATCAAGATACAAAAAACTATGCAGAAGACATAAAGAATAAAAAATTTGAACTTGTAGAAATAGATATGATTAAAGAAGATGATAATATACGAGCTCAAAAAAATAAAGATGTAAAAAAACAACTTCAATTAAAAACAAATGATGGACACAAAGAACTAAAAGAGGACTTTAGTAAATGGTTAGTCGTTGAAGAGCATTCAAATATAAGAACATTATACTTAGATGATCTTTATAGCTTTATAGCAAGAGCCCCTATATTAAATTTTAGTATTCATTTTACAGACAAAACAATAGATCACGAATTAATAAACCCTCTTTCTTTAAAATTATTTTCAGGGTTAAATAAGATTAAAGATGATAGAATTCATCCCATATATCAAGGGGACACAGTCTCCCTAACAATTCGAGATGAACTATTATTGCCAGGAGAAGGTGTAATCATATCATCAAAAAGGAAAAAATATGAAAAAAATGATAAAAATACGATGGGGTGAAGGAGAAGACTAATCCTCTCTTGTTAGACAAAAAAGGTAAAAGGCTAGGCATTTTTTGCTTAGCCTTTTTTTATACCCAAAAATCAAGGCTCAATAAACTCTAAATCACAATCCTTACACTGTTTTATAAAATCATCTTTTACACTTTTATTATCAAATTCAAAAGCACTTACATAAACTATACCCCTAGCTGATATTATTCACTTGTTTCTCATAATCCTTACTTGTTTTATATCTAAACTCTAAATATTTTTCATCCATTTTGTATCCCCTTTTTCTCTTTTATTTTTAGAAGTATATCATAAATTCAAATAAAAAGGTAATTAAATTACATTGTTTAAGCTTTGTTTAAAGGTAATTTAATTACACTTTCAATATGACTTATCAAAAACGATAAGAGTTCTTTAAAATTAGGAGTTAAAAGATGACAAAAAGTGAAGCATTTAAAGAAGTGTCTAAATCTATTTTGACAATAGAAGATATAAACTTTGAAAAAATTTGGAAACTTTATAATAAACCAAAATCAAATAAGCACATAGCTTATAAAGTTTATCTAAAAAAGTGGGAAGATGTGGATATAGAGGCACTACTTTACGTAATAAAGTTGTGGCTTGAAGATGAGGCAGATAAAAACTATCTACCCCATTTGGAAAATTTTCTAAATAATATTTTAGAAGACTATGTTTTAGAAAATATACAAAAAGAGATTTAACTCTCTTTTTGTGATAGTTTTTCAAGTATCTTTTCTAGTAAGATTTTTATATCTTCTAGTTTTTCATTGCTTGAATTAGTGTGTCCGTTTAAATCTTCAATAGAATTAAACACATTTTCAAAACCACTTTTTAAAGTGTTTTTTAGTTCATTATCCATAAGTGAGCCTTTGTGTAAAAATTTGTCGCAAAATGATTATATCAAAGGTTCTCTTATGAGTATTTCTCATAGTTATTTAAAATTTTAGTGTTAAAAATCCCCAAATATTAAGATGAAGATAAACATTATCTAGGAGGTACAAGTCGCCCAAGAGGTTAAAGGCTTGTTTTGTTTATTGAGGTTAGTGCAACACACCAAGAGCAGAAAGTGTTGGAATATCTATAAGCGGGTACAGTAGTAAATTAAATGTCATAACTCCTTAATTGTGATTGTCCAAAAGTCGTGCGAAACCCAACTACTGTATCCACTTATGGATATGAAAATTATCTAAATAAAGGAGTAAAACATGGAA
>PDWI01011187.1_pt1 | contig 15410 bp, 13 predicted proteins | sample 1430891 | NCBI WGS metagenome assembly PDWI01 (sample SAMN01162508, study PRJNA174530) | Oral metagenome, whole genome shotgun sequencing project. | biome: Marine environment; feature: Marine mammal; material: Swab sample of the gingival sulcus; isolation source: swab sample of gingival sulcus... | reverse complement strand
CGGCATGCCAGGTTTTTTTAGAATCCCTGATAGTTATGTTATTGAGCATCTTGCTTTACTTGAAACATAGCCGTTGGGGATTTTTTTTGTTCTGGCAACGATCGTAAGCAGGGTCGTACCGGAATAAGGGTCGTACCACAGCGAAGCGAGGAACGATCCCGACAAGGAGTGAAACTCCGAGGAACGCTCCCGGCAAGGGGCTGTGCCCCGAGGAACGCTGTGGAAAAGGAGCTCTCGGTGGGCGCGGCGACTCGTATTAAGGGGCGTGCTGGAATAAGGGTCGTGCCGTAAGGCCTTGATGCCGAACAACCCCTCCGGCATGCCGATAAAGTATTGACAGATTTTGTTATATACCTTGAATCAGATCAGCAAAAACATCTCAATTATTCATAATGAGAGTGAAAAAACTTACTTCCGGGCAGTTTGCCTGACTGGCTGCTCCGGAAAACCGGAAAGAGGTAAAAAGCCTGAATACACCGGCGGAGACTGTCCGGGAACAAGGTCCGCCGGAGCAATAATTTTATTCTTCCACTACCTTGGCTTTTTTTGCGTTTTTCTTGAAATTAGCCATAGCTGATTTCATTTCTGCTTCAGAGGCATAAAAGCTGCTGGTGCCGACAATCTGACCGTTTAAGGCTTTGATATTGAAAAAGAATTTGCCATTCTTGGATTTCTTTTCAATGTAGTTCTTATCAACCTGGGAATTCTTTTTCACAGATTCAATACCGTTCTTGGCGCTGGTTTTCTGCTTATAGCTTTCGCTTTTGATAACAATATCTCCGTTATCGTCAACAAAAACAAAGCTGAAAGGTGATTCGGCCGTACTCTTACGCAGTTTTACATTCATTTAGTAACTCCTTAAGTATGTTTTTCTATAAGTAACTGGAATTAATAATAACCGATTTGTAGAGTTTGTCTACTTGAAAAAACATTTTGAGAGCCTGTGAACTGAATCTGCCGCTGAGCGGTCTCTACCTTTGTTAAGCAATTTGGTAAGAATTCTGGGTATGTAAGCGGATAAAAAACAGGGGGTCTGGCATGGAAATGACTGCTCCGCAGGAGAAGAACGGAAAAAATCTGCTTAGAATTCAAATCGGCTATAGATGAGATATACTTGAAGATAAACTATACTAATGTTAAGCTTTTATCATGCTGAGTGAGAAGCTTATTTATCTTGCTGAATCTGCAAGGTACGATGTCTGTATGTCTTCCTGCGCAACAGGAAGCTCCGGAAAGCAGGGGAGAAGCCGCAAGCCGGACAATCCTTTGAAGGAGTGGATCTACCCCGCTTCAGTTCCCGGACAGGGCAAGGTACATATACTCAAGGTTCTGCAAAGCAACAGATGCCGGAACAATTGCAGCTACTGCCTGTTTGCTTCGTCAAACAGCACCATAAAACGTATCAGCCTTAGTCCTGATGAACTTGCGGCGTCTTTCATGGACCTTGTAAACTCCCGCCTTGTTGAAGGGCTCTTCCTTTCATCCGGAGTCTGCCGTTCTCCGTCAAAGGCCATGGAAGATATGGTTAAAACAGCAGATATAATCCGTGTCCGCTATAAATTCAAAGGTTATATTCATTTAAAAATAATTCCCGGATGCCCGGAACACCTCATAGACAAGGCTGCCTCACTGGCCAACCGCCTTTCCATAAATATGGAAACACCAACAGATGTGCATCTTCATTCAATAGCGCCGGATAAAGGAATACAGCGTGATATTCTGCCCGCAATCTCGCGGGTATCAAAACTGCTTCAGGCCAAAAAAAACGGCTCCGGCGGCAGTTCCATTAAGACTGCAAGCCAGACAACTCAGTTCGTTGTAGGGGCGGCTGATGAAAATGATTTTGAAATTATGAATTCTGTTGATACTCTTTACCGCAATTTTTACATGTTCAGAGCTTATTTCTCGGCATTCCAAAAACGCTGGTCATCCCGGTCAGACACAGAGAGCCGGCCGCGGCATACAGAGCGCGCAGCATTTGAAGGCTCACCGCTTCTGCGCGAGCACAGATTGTATCAATGCGATTTTTTGCTGCGGGCTTACGGCTTCCGCTTCCTCGATCTTGTTTTTGACAGTATGGGAAATCTTCCTCTTGAAGCCGATCCAAAAACGGCCTGGGCCATGCTGAATCCTCAGTTTTTCCCTGTTGAGATTAACAAGGCTGATTTTAATACCCTGCTCCGGGTACCGGGTATTGGGCCGGTTGCTGCTGAGCGCATTGTCCGCATGCGCCGAAATAATCGTATAAACGATATTGAAACACTGAAGAACAGCGGAGCCTGGACCAACCGTGCGGCAGGATGGATTGAGCTGAACGGGCGCGCCCCTGTTTTTTCCGAAAGCGAAAAAAGCTTTATTCCAAAACAGGGCTGGCTTTTTGAAGAGCTCTCGCCGGAGGGATGGAAGCAGGCCGGCTCTCATAATAAAACCGCTCTAAAGCCCCCTGCCGAGGCGTACAGTTATCCTGGACAAAAGGGAAAATGGGTTAATTACCAGTTTAGAAAATCAGATAAAAAAATATGGTGCCGATGGGATTCTGGATGACAGTCTGCCTGCAAAGCCCTGTAGCCGGGAGCCCTTTATTTTTTTTAAATAGTTAATGCGGGTGTAGAATCTGGCCGGCTCACGGTTACCCCAAACAGGTGAGTGCTGCGCGGTGGAGATGAATAGCCTATTCAATTGTGTATGCTCACGGCTAACTCAAACAGGTGAGTGCTGCGCGGGGCATCTGTGTATTGTTCTTCATTGCGCGGAAAACAGCGTGTTCACACATTGAAGCCTGAAAGAGCTTTTTTTGTTTAAGTCTATTAACTTTTTAATTTTTTTGAACTGTTAGATCTTTGAAGCTGCCGATAAAAAAAGTACAATTTCTTAATAGTTAAATTGGATTAATATCCCGGCAGGAAAATACCTAACAGGAGAAACAGTGTTATGAGTATTAAACAGAAAAACAAAGCTTCAGTGAAAACCCCAAAGAAATCTTCCATTAAGCATAAGTTAATGTTTCTCTTTGCATTAGTTTTTCTCCTGGCAGCTTTTATTCAGGGCTTTTTTGCTTTGCATCTTGCCCGGACAGCGTTGAAAGACAATGTTGCGAATCTTCTGAAAAACAAGGCTCAGGACACGGCAGAAATTATAGATGGACGAATTGATTCTTTCTTCAGCTACCTTCAGGGCATTACTCAATTGCCGTTTCTGACTGATTCAGATGTTTCGTTTACTGAAAAAGCTGCCAGACTTCACAATATGTTTCTGTCGAATGATGATGTTTTAAGAATTAACATTGCGGATACGGCCGGTACGCTCTATACATACGGATACGAGCCGCTGGATGTTACGAAAAGAGAATGGTTCCCGTATGCTGTAAATGGCCAGCGTTATCTTTCTGAACCGTTTATTTCCAGGCGGGACGGAAATCTGGTTATTGTTATGGCTATTCCTGTTTTAGATTCCAATAAAAACGGCAGTGTCAGCGGAATAATAAATATTACCATGAAGGGTGAATGGCTCAGTGACCGCATTAAGGATATTGTAGTGGGTAAAACGGGTTCCTGTTACATTATTGGTAAAACAGGAACAACTATTGCTCATAAGAATATTGACATTGTGAGAAACCAGGAGAACGCTCTCATTCAAAGTCAGGAAGATAATTCACAAAGTTCCCTTGCTGCTTTTTTGCAGAACGCGCTGGACAATGATACGAATGATATGGGCTTTTACACCTATAAGGGGCAAAAATGTATTGCGTCTTTTTCCGCCGTGAAGAGTACCGGCTGGACAGTTATTGTCAAAGCGCCTGCCGGCGAGTTTATGGAAACGATAGAAAGAATAAGAATTGCAATGTATCTGCTTGGAACAACTATTCTCATTGTTTCGCTCTTTGTTGTTTCAGCGCTGGTAAAACGTATGATGCAGCCGCTCAAAATGCTTGAAGCTGCATTGAAAAATATTGCCCAGGGCGATGGGGATCTGACGGTTCGGCTTCCGGTAAACGGCCATGATGAAGTTACAGCAGTTTCTTCGTACTTCAATGAAACAATTGAAAAGATAGGCGTTTCCATGCAGTCCGTTCTGCATACATCCGGCGATATGAACAGTGTGGGTGAAACACTTTCCCGGAATATGGCAGAAGCAGCCGGTTCCATTAATCAAATCAGTGCTAATATTGACGGAGTAAAGGAACAGGTGATTAACCAAAGTGCCAGCGCAACGGAAACTTCCGCTACTATGGAGGAAATTATCCGCACTATTTCTCAACTGAATAAAAGTATTGAAAGTCAGGCTGCCAGTGTTACAGAATCATCGTCTTCTATTAAACAGATGATTGCCAATATTGCATCCATTTCCAAAATGCTGGAAGACAGCAGTCAAATTGCAGAAACGCTTAATACAAAAACGCATCTGGCTAAAGAAGGAGCCATTGCCGCCAATCACGAAGTTGCCCGCATTGGAGAAAAGTCAGCGGCTTTGATGGAAGCCAGTCAGGTTATCCAAAATATCGCGGAGCAAACTAATCTGCTGGCAATGAACGCAGCTATTGAGGCTGCCCACGCGGGTGAAACCGGTAAGGGTTTTGCGGTTGTTGCGAATGAAATCCGCAAGCTGGCGGAGGAATCCAGCGCCCAGGGCAAGGGCATTGCTTCCACCATCAAAGAAACCACGGAAATTATAACAACCATTACAGGTGCCGGCGACGCCGCTGAAACTGCCATGGAAGAAGTTTTTGGACTGGTTACAAAAACACTGAAGCATATAGAAAACATTGTACAGGCTATGAGTGAACAGGAAGCGGGCAGCAGGGAAGTGCTCATTGCACTGAACAATATCAATACTGTTACCAGTGAGGTTAAAGACGGCTCGGTGGAAATGCTCAGAGGCGGGGAGCAGGTTGCCGGAGAAATGCGCAAGCTTGATGAAATGACCCGGCTGATCAGTGACCGTATGAATGAAATGGCCGCTGGTACTGTTCAGATTAACTGCGCAATGCAGGAAGTAAACAATTTAACACAGCAAAACCGTAACAGTATTGAGAAGCTGGCTGCCGGGATGAGTAAATTTAAAGTTTAATGCTCAGTTCAGCAGCCGGATTTATCTGTGGCCGGCTTCGTCTGGGCGAAATTTGTTCGGCCTTGTTCGGCCGCAATTTGTCCGGTCGGCGGCCAGCAGCCGGATTTATTCGTGTCCGGCCTTGTCCGGCCGCAATTTGTCCGGCTTCGTCTGGGCGAAATTTGTTTGGCCTTGTCCGGGCGAAATCTGTCCGGTCGGCGGCCAGCAGCCGGATTTATCCGTGTCCGGCTTCGTCTGGGCGCAATTTGTCCGGTCGGCGGCCAGCAGCCGGATTTATCCGTGTCCGGCCTTGTCCGGGCGAAATTTGTCCGGCCTCATCCAGCCGCAATTTGTCCGGTCGGCGGCCAGCGGCCGCAGGCGCGCCCCGGTTTTTTCCGAAAGCGAAAAAAGCTTTATTCCAAAACAGGGCTGGCTTTTTGAAGGGCTCTTACCGGAGGGATGGAGCTCTTACCGGAGGGATGGAAGCAGGCCGGCTCTCATAAAGACAGCGCCCGGAAATCCTGTGAAGCAGCATACAGCTATCCTGGACAAAAGGGAAAATGGGTTAATTATCAGTTAAGAAAATCAGATAAAAAAATATGGTGCAGATAATAATTTGCCGGGGTAAAAAGTTTTATCTATCCGGCATAATGAAAAAGACTTTCAGTTTTTTTCGGCAATAAGCTGGTAGGCAACAGTTTTTTCGTGAGGATACAGGTCGGGTGGCATATGTTCTTTGCCTAAAGCCTGGGCGAGCATGTATCTGGCACAGTTGAGGTTGTTGTTCTTGCAGTATTTTTCTTTTAACTCATCCACTTCCACCGGCTTGTCGGCCAGTGCCCCCGCAAAGAAAGGGCATTTTTGGATAAATTCACAATTTCCCACAGGCATTGATTCTTCCGGTCATGTGGCGGGTTGTCAATCCTCTTTTTATAGAAAAATATTTTACAAACAGCTGTTCTGCACCTTCTTGTTTGCAGCAACGGAATAAGCCTTGCTGTCTGGAATAATAAGAACAAATAAGGTAACATACCCAAATGCTTGGTAGCCTTTGGCCGGGATTCCAGGCCTGCTGTATTTATGGAGGATGGCGTGCAATCTTCTCTTGTCAGAAAGTTATTTGTGTTACTTTTATTAACAGTTTTGCTTCTCGGTGTCTGGACGGGCTGCGGCCGGGATAATTCAGCCGATGCCGGAGGCGCAGCCTCAAAAGAGGTTTTGCCTATAGCCGTGGAAGCCCTGGAAGTGAGTTCGGGTTTCCTTGTTCCGGAAATACGCAGTTCGGGTGTTGTCGAAGGCATTAAGGATGCCTGGGTTGTTTCGGAAGTTTCCGGTCTGGTTGAGCAGGTTAATTATTCTCTGGGCGACAGGGTTCCTGCCGGATTTATGCTGCTTGCTGTTGATTCTTCTCTGGCCCGGAAAAACCGTGATCTGGCTAAACAGCGCTACCTTACGGCCAAACTTGAATACAGCGCCGCTGAAAAAGCAAAGAACAGCGGAAGCATGTCGCTGCTGGATTTCAGCCGGACAACTGACAGACTCCTGGCTGCTGAAGCGGCCTGGACCGGGGCTGAAAAAGCATACGCCAACTGCTTTCTGAAGGCTCCCTTTGCCGGAGTTGTGGCCCTGCGTGATAAGAATATCGGCATAGGAACGTTATTGAATCCCGGTGTCCGTGTGGCGCGGATTGTTGACGACTCCTCTTTTCAGACGGAAATCGGCGTGGGAGAAGGGCAGGTTCTTCTGGTTCGGGAAGGCGATAATGCCCGTATTACAAGCCGTGACGGCGAGGTTTATGAAGGCAGCGTGCGTGCTGTTTCGGCCGGCAGCGAAGGGAAAACGGGCAGCTACACTGTTGTTGTGGCCTGGGAGGCGGATCCCGAACGCATATTACGGCCTGGTATGACCGTTGATGTTGCTGTTGATGTTACCGGCGAAGAGGAGCGTGTTATTCTTCCCTCTTCTGTTATCCGTATGCGGGGAGACCGTCATTATGTTTTTGTTGAGAAAGACGGCTGGGCTGCGTCGCGGGAAATATTTATCGGTTCAAGTCTCGGCGGCCGGGTGGAAGTTCTGAAAGGCCTGCAGAATGGTGAAATTGTCATTTCCAGCGGCCTGGCTTCCCTTTCGGAAGGTGCCAGGGTAAAAGTTACTCCCATGGGGCAGACAGGTACATATTAATGAAAATAGGCCGTTTATCTGTTAACAATCCCGTTCCTGTTAATATTCTGATGGTGGTTCTTCTTCTTCTGGGGGGGCTGAGTCTTTACCGCATGCCCCGGGAACAGTTTTCGGAGTTTACTTTTTATATTGTGAATATCCGTGTGCCGTGGCCGGGAATCTCCGCCGAAGATGTGGAGAAGGCGCTGACCATTCCCATTGAAGATGAAATGCAGGGGCTGGAGGATCTGAATCAGATCCGTTCTGTCAGCCGGGAAGGTTTGAGTATAGTTACTGTAGCTTTTGATAACGGTATTACCCCTGAACGTTTTGATAAGCTTTTTCAGGATTTAAGCACCCGCTTTTCGCAGGTGGAACTGCCTGAGGATGTCCTTAAACCTTCCATTGAAAGTTTTTCATCAAACGATTTTACTCCGGTTATTGAAATTGTTCTTTCCGGAGATGTTGGATATGAGGAACTGGTCAATACAGCGGAAAACCTTGCCAAACCTTTAAGGCGTATTAAAGATGTCTCTCATGTGGAACTGGCCGGCGTACGCGATAAACGCATTGTTGTATCGGCTAACCGTTCGGCGCTGGAATCGCGGGGTATTTCCCTGGGGAGTCTGGCTTCAGCTGTAACTCTGAGCAATTTGAATGTTCCAGGGGGCTTTCTTGGTACGGACAGTCAGGATTATCTTGTGCGAACTTCCGGTGAGCTGGAGGATGTTAAGGCTTTTGGAAATATTATTCTGGAAGACGGAGTCCGCCTGGGCGATGTAGCTGTTGTTGATAACGCCTACGATGAGAGAGGCGCGTATTTCCGGTTTAACGGCCTGCCGGCAGTTTCCCTTATTATAACCAAGGTGCCCGGCGGCGGTTCGGTGAATATTATTGAAAAGTCCAAGAGCTATCTGGAAAGCCGGAAGTCTGTTGTACCGGAGGGTATATCAGTTGATTTTATGAACGACGCCTCCGTGCCCATTAATTCCAGCCTGAGTGTGCTCAAGAACAACGCCCTGTTTGGACTTATCCTTCTGATTATTATTCTCTGGGCATTTTTGGGACTGCGTAATGCGCTCATGGCTGCCCTGGGTATTCCGCTGACTTTTGCGGTTACTTTTATCTGTCTGGAGGCCCTTGGCTTAACCCTGAATACCAACACACTGTTCGGTATGGTTCTGGTTCTGGGGCTGATTGTGGATCATGCCATAGTAATAACAGAGAATTCTTTCCGTATGCAGCAGAGCGGACTGGGACGGCACAAGGCTGCTGTTCTGGGAACGGACGAGGTGGCTGTACCCATTATTGCGGCAACGGCTACAACTGTGGCGGCTTTTCTGCCTTTAATGATTCTTCCGGGTTCTATCGGTCAGTTTCTGCGGGTTATTCCGCTGACTGTCAGTGTGGCACTGGCGGCTTCGCTGATGGAAGCACTGGTTTTTCTTCCTTCCCATTACGCTGAATGGCCGGGTAAAACAGCAGATCCGGAATCAGGGCGCAGGTTTGCCGCCTTCCGCGACTGGTATATCCGCGTTTTTCAGGTTCTCTACCGCCGTAGAAAATTAACTGTTATTGTTGTTCTTGTTTTCATGGTATTGACCTTTGCTGTGGTGCCGTTTTTGAAGCAGGATCTGTTCAGCGCGGAAGATTTTTCAAAATTTTCCATTGACATTAACATGCCTCCGGGAACCTCCACGGAACGCACAGATGCTTATGTGGCCCGCTACGAGGAGCGCCTTCTTCCCCTGGTTGGTAATGGTGAAGTAGCGGCGGTGGCTTCTTCAATAGGATTCCGTACGGGTGAGGGAGCTGTGCAGGATTCTTCGGTGGCCCGTATTGTGGTTGATCTGGAAGAACGCAGTGACGGACGGGAGCGTTCCGTTGATGAAGTACTCAATCAGGTAAGAAAGCTTGTTGCCGACATCCCCGGCGCGGACAGGGTTGTTTTTCAGAAGGCTCAGAACGGACCGCCGACCGATGCCCCGGTTTCTTTCCGCCTGTTTGGTGACAGTTATGACAGCTTAATGATTGTTTCTGACCGTATCAGGAGTGAACTTTCGGAAGAAACAACTCTGTTTAACATTCAGGATAATTATGCCTCCGGAACGCCTGAATTTGTTATCCGTGTAAATGAAGAACGTGCGGCGTATTACGGTTTGTCGGTGTCTGCGGTAGGCCGTTACATCCGTGACCGTGTTTCGGGAATTCAGGCTACAAGGTATTTCCGTGACAATCAGTATCTTGATGTGCTGGTACGTTTTTCTGATACGGGTGATTTAACCCCTGCGCTGTTCCAGCAGCTTTACATTCCGGCTCCCGGCGGGAATCAGATACCTTTTTCTGCTGTGGCTTCTGTGGAGTCTTCCACTTCTCCTGCGTCAATTAAACGTCTGGACGGACGCCGGGAAATAACCATTACCGCCGATTCCTTTAACAAGGATAATATAAAAGACATAAACAAGAGAATCCGCGCCATATATGAGCAGGAATTCTTTTCCCGCTTCCCGGATATGGAGTTTGTTGTCGGCGGAGAGTTTGCTGAACTGAACGACCTTCTGATCCGTATTCTGCGTCTGTTCCTTGTGGGAATTTTCCTTGTCTATCTGATCCTGGGAACACAGTTCCGCAGTTATCTGCAGCCTTTCCTTATTTTGTTTTCGGTTCCGCTGGCCTTTTCCGGAGTGGTTGTTTTCCTGGGTATTTCCGGAACGTCATTCAGCATAACAGTTTTATATTCAACTGTGGCTTTGGCCGGTATTGCCGTAAACGATGCCATTGTTTTAATCAGCTTTATTAATGAAAAGCGCAAGGAAGGACTGGCTGTAGCCGATGCAGTGGAAGCCGCGGTACGGACACGCCTGCGACCCATTATTTTGACCAGTCTGACAACCATTGCCGGTCTGGCTCCCACTGCCATGGGGCTGGGCGGACGTTCGGTGGTTTGGGGCCCTATGGCTGGAACAATTATTTTTGGCTTGCTGTTTTCTACACTGGCTACATTGATTTTTATTCCGGCTCTGTACGGCGGTCTTTTTGACCGGCAGGTGAAGACAGATACGGTTGAAGGCTAGCCTACAACCCTGTTTCTGCCCTGTTCTTTTGCCTTGTACAAATTCTCGTCAACTCTTTTGAGAATATCGTCAATTATAATTTCGCCTTCAAAAGGTACCGTTACACCAAAACTTGCGGTTATTTTTCCCGCTACAGGAAAATTGAATTCCTCAATAGCCTGACGCAGTCTTTCAGCCGCGGCCAGTGAACCTGCCAAATCCATTTCCGGCATCAGTATCATGAATTCTTCTCCGCCCCAGCGGGCAAAAATATCCGACTGCCGAAGCTGTCTTTCTGAAATAAGAGAAATAGCTTTTAGTAATTCATCGCCTGCACCATGGCCGTATTGATCGTTTACCAGCTTGAAGTGATCAATATCAAACATGATCAAACCAAAGAGCTTCCCGTAACGGTTAAAGACGTGATGCGCCTGCTCCAGATGGGGTGTAAACTTAAGCCGGTTAGCTGCACCGGTCAGGGGATCGGTTGTTGAAAGAATTTCCAGGCGCGACTCCACCTTTTTACGCTGTTCAACTTCTTTGCGCAGCAAATAATTGGTTCTTTGAAGATCGGCTGTCTGCTGGGCCACTTCCTTTTCCAGGTTTTTTGAAAGTTGTTCAGCTTTATTCATTGCGTTACTGTGGAGGCGGGAGAGTACCGCGGCCTGGGTAAGAACAAATATCACCATTCCTGTTAAAGAGATATTTAAAAGAAGTCTGCCTATGCCGTGGTAGTAAAATGAATCAATAAAAAGGGTTAAGTAAAAGACCAATCCGCCCAGAATAAACAGGAAAGCACCCGTTTGGCGTTCTATAAAAGCCAAAACAAAAATATAAATACTCACTCCGCCGCAAAACAGAAGAAAAAGCTGAAGCACCATTACAGTCTGGCTTAACAGTTTTACAGGCAGAACAAGCGATATTAACGCAAAGAACACCGAAAGGGCGGGGATAATAATACTTGATAATTTAATAAGTCTGCCGCGTAAGGGAAAAGTATTGCGGAGAAAAAGAAGAAAAGTACCTCCTATCAGATAAGGACAGACATATTCAAGGTGATAGTCGAGAATCCATGAGAAACCGGGAAAGAGTAACTTAATGGTATTTTCTCCTGTTACCATGCCCCGGAGCATCATCAGAAGAGCCGATAATCCCAGAAAAAACGCGGCATAGCGTCTGGAATCATAATGGAAAAGAAGAAAGTGATAGATGGCCGCAAGAAGCAGAAAACCTGCACCAATACCTTCGAGCCAGATCTTCCGTGCTCTGAGGGCGTGTATCTTTTCAACAGACCCTATAAAAGGAACATAGATAAGGCCGCCCTTTCTGTATTGAGTATTTCTGAGCCGAATTTTGAGATCCATTTCATCCTGTACGGGAACAGAAGTTATCAGGTTTGTATAGTCGGTCTTTCCGGTTAGCAGTTTCCCGCAGGAAATAATAACTCTTCCGTCAACTTCTACTTCCATGGCCTGGGAGAGTTCTGGAAAATACAGACCCAGAGTTGACGGCGCGTTTTCAGGCATGAGTATTTTCAGCTGATATTCACCGCTTGAATATGCTTCTCCTGTTATTTCGTTCCACCTGCCGGGCACAGTGAGATAGTTATATTCCTTCACGGGAAAATCCGCTGAAGGAGTGAGGGGCCTGAATTTCAACTCTCCCTGGAGATCTATCAGGTTATCAAACGAGTTCTTCCTGAGATCCAGAACACCCTTGACGGCCTGGGGTTCTGCCCCTGACAGCGGGGAAAAGACAAGAAAAAAATACAATATAATAACGAAGGAACTCTTATTCATAATAATGACGTAAAATTGATATCAATAATCTTCTCTGTATTTATTCCACATTGCGGCCGCAAAGTCTGAACTGCTTTGATATTGGGATGCCTTCGCCGTCCAGGGGGATGAACATGCATTGATAAGAGCACATTGTTCACTCATTTCTTCGTTCATCCATCTGTCGACATAATCAAAAAATGCGTCATGATTCCATAAACTTTTGCAATCCATTATCAGCGCGGAAAGCATGTACGGTACATAGGTGGCACTGTTTATTCGTCGATACACTTCCCTCTTAAATCCGCCTCCGTCAGGAACCGGATGATTGTCTGCCCATTCTGTCGGGTGTAAATGCTCGTGCTCATGCGCTCCTGAATCCTGTCTCCATGCCGGCACTTTTCCATCGTCCGTACTATACCCGGTCCATATGCAGCCGCTTTCTATTGTTGTTCCGCCGTATTCTCCGCTTTTGAAGGTACTCAGTCCCTCTTCTATGTAGTAGGTCATTCTGTCACTGCGGGGGCCCTGGGGGTACCTGCATCTTCCTTCATTAAAAACATTGTAAATAGCCGGTTCATCAAGCATTATTCCTGTAAAAAGAACAGGCCATTTCAAAAAGGCACTGTCGCCTTCTCCAAGAATACACATATGATAGCTGTCTATTCCTGTCTGCAGAAATGGAATGAGCAGCTCCTGTTTGTCTGCTGTGTCAGTAAGAATGTACAAAAGGAATTCGCCGTATACAGAAGCTATTTCTCTGTGGTAGTTGGGCATATTAGCCACCGGATGCATATGTCTGCACGACCAGTCCGTTTTGTGGTTCAGCCACACTTTCTTAAAAACAGACCTGGCCATATCACTGTATGAGTTATATCCGTATTTCCGGGGACTCTCCTCAACTGCTTCCAGAGCCGGTAACAGATTCCAGCGTATCCGGCTGCTTCTATAGATATTTTTGGAAGTACCGACATAAGGCGGGCGGAAAGAATCATTTGGAGGCGGACAGCTCAGACAGGTAAGAACGGCCGCGGTTTGCAGGCGCGCGTGGCTGGGGGATATGGTGTAATTGAGTATATCCGTAACCGAATTATCCCCCAGGCTTATTGTACTGACAAGAGACTCCCCCGGCTTAAGACTGCAGGGAAAGGACACATTCAGTGATGGGTTGTAATTTGTTATTCTGCTGTCATATCCCTGTTCAGGACCAACTGAGGGATTGATCATGGAACCGTTTCTGCCCGGTGTCTGTTCAGGTTTTATGGAAACAATGTTTACCGGGCCTGTTACGTAGTAATCGCCATTGATAAATTGTCCGTATTCATATTCTTTGTCAAAGGTCCATGTTATGCCGTATTGCTCAATGTTCAACTGTCCATTTTCGTCCACATATGCTCTGGAGACGTTGCTGAACACGGTGTCCGGATGAGGGGTAATACCGGCAGTGTCTGTACATGAATAAAACAGTATGAGTGAGGATAAAAGCATCATTGGTATTGTATTCCGCATTGCGTTCCTCTGTATTATTCTTAAAACATTTTATCACCTTATTTTTATTTATCCTGTTATTATGCAGGAGATTTACTGTTTTTTAAGGGGGAAACCGGTAAACTTGGTGCTGAGCAGCCATGGCCGTGGCAGGGGCATGGCTCAGGCCGCGCTGCCGGTGAACTTATATGGAATTGACAAAACCATTACAGCATTATTACCGCAATGAATTCGCCCACTGCTATGGGTGCGGCTATAAGAATGAACAGGGCCTGAATATACAGAGTTACTGGAACGGCGATGGAGCCGTGTGCCGTTACCGGCCGGAACTGAAATATTCGGGCGGTAAAAAAGACATAGTTTACGGCGGTCTTATTGCAGCCATTGTTGACTGTCACAGCGGCGCTACAGATGCCGGTGCTCAGGCTGCAGAGCTTGGACTGGATCCGGAAAAAGACAACTTTCCCCGGTTCGTTACCGGACGGCTTGCCGTTGATTACATAGCTCCGGTTCCCCTGGGAGAGGAACTGGAGATAAGATCACGTATAAAAGAGATAAAGGGGCGTAAGGTAACAGTGCTCTCCAGCCTTTTCTGCGGGGACAGTCTGTGCGCGAAAGCCGAAGCCATTATGATTCAGATAAGGGACCAGTAAATGAGAAATATTATGGAATAGTACAAATGAAAAAATTATTAATAAGCATTTTAATTTTTATATGCTCAATCTTATATGCAGATAATAGTGTTGGAGCTTTTCATTTAGAGCAATACTTTAACGAGTTACAACAGCCGAAAGGCAATGTAAAAAGAACGCTTATCTATATGAGTTCATTAGGTAAACTTTCAGGTAATGAGATTGTTGTACATGAAGCTGGTTATAGCAGGTCTGGTTTGTTGGACTATGTAACCTTTGTAAGAACAGATTACGGTCGTTTTTCCGAAAGTATGACCGTAAACTATTCGTATGATATGGGCTGTCTGCGTCATCTTGCATGCTATTCTGGTAATATTGAAATTGCAACCGCATCTTTTTTAGATGTAACTTCCGAAAAATATGTTTTTGCTCAAACAATACATGATGGCTTTTCTGATATTAAAGATATTATAGATATTGGAGGTTTTCTGCATTTTGAGGTCTTCAAACCAGAATCCCTGATTGGCGAAAAATGTATAAGTTTAGCAGTGAAGAGTAAAAATCAATGGAGTCGGGAAATCTATTCACCAAAGCAAAAAGAACAATCTCGTAAAAATCTGTATGAAGTAATAATTTCTGAAATAAATAACAGGGAGTGGAAACTTCATTTTCATGATAAATCTATGGGGATTGAATTCATAATAAAACTGAGTTATGGTCCTTACGGTTTATCATCAATTGAGCTCTCACAGCCCGGTAAGCAAGCCTGGATTGAAACTTATAATTATGGTGATTTTGACACGGAAGGTAACTGGACTTCCCTTGTAGTTCAAAATTCTATTTCGGCCATGTTATATCGACGTGAAATGGAATATTATTGACTCTATCTTTATGAGGGAATATATGAATATCTTAGTTCATTATTTTCGGGGTATTATGACCGTAGAGTACAGGAGTTTTTCACATGTGCTGATGGGAATAATTAAGGAAGACAGCATAGGAGCGGCGTTCATCAAAACAAGGCAATTAGTGTAATGCAAAATAAATTTATTCTGTTAATTGTTTTTTTAATTTTTATATCGAATGAATTATTTTCGGGACCATATCCGTTTATAGGCAAGACTTATTATGTTCCTTATTATTTGAAAATTGATATTGACATGGTCAATAGTTTTTGGACAACCAGTTAAGCAATATTTTGCTTTTTCAATAATCTCCGTTCGTACTCTTTTGGTGACAAGTAGCCCAAATAC
>PDWI01006020.1_pt1 | contig 15416 bp, 14 predicted proteins | sample 1430891 | NCBI WGS metagenome assembly PDWI01 (sample SAMN01162508, study PRJNA174530) | Oral metagenome, whole genome shotgun sequencing project. | biome: Marine environment; feature: Marine mammal; material: Swab sample of the gingival sulcus; isolation source: swab sample of gingival sulcus... | reverse complement strand
AAGAAAGTACTCTTTTTTGCTTTATCCCTATTAGTTCTAAGTATAATATTAACTATAAATTGGTCTTGGTTTGGATTTAGTTTACTAATTATTATATATATACTAGCATCTCTTATCCTAAATTTAGTAAAGAAAAAAGTATGAATTTTTTATTTTCCATTTTATCTATTCTCTTTTTCATCCTTCTTATTCCCATAATTTTAGGTGGAAAAATTATTCGTTTCTTTTTCCCAAGAGAAAACAGAAATAATAATAGAAAAAATCAAGAAAAATCCTACAACAATAAAAAATCTACCAAAGATACTATTGAGGAAATTAATCTACATCGTTTTGATAAAGATCAAGGAGAGTATGTTGATTTTGAAGAAAAAAAGGATAACAAAACCTCAATATAAACTATATTTGTAAATAAATATTCTAAATATATAATAAACATATGGCTTCTAGAAAAAATCTTAAAAAAGGAATTAGAGAAATAGCAGATTTCTTACTTGATGATCTATTTATTTTATTCTATGTATTAGAAGAAAAGCAACACTCTAAAGTTGAAGCTCTTCTAGATAGAACTATGATGATCACCGCCACAAGCATACTATTAATTTCACACCCTAATGGAGCTAAAAATCCAAAATTAGTTAAGCAATATTATGCTGATCTAAAAATGAAATTTAATGATGAAATTGAAGCCATTGAAAAAGAAATGGCAATTTTACTTGAACAAACTGAACAAGAATAAGATTTGCAAACAACTTCCCTCTTTTTATTGAAGCTCTTTGGGTGGAAAATAGAACTTCCTCCAACAAGAGTACCTAAAAGTGTTATCTGTATTGCTCCTCACACGAGTAATTTAGATTTTTTCATTGGCTCTCTTTACGCACGTGCCATTGGTCAAAAAGCGTCTTTTATGATGAAAAAAGAGATGTTTTTCTTTCCTTTTGGCCCTATATTACGTAAACTGGGAGGAATTGCTATTGACAGGATGAAACGAGAATCTATAGTTGAAAAAATCGTTTCTTGCTTTTCTAAAGATGCTTTTTTTTCAATTGCTATAACTCCTGAAGGAACAAGAAAGGCTGTAAAAAAATGGAAAAGTGGATTTTATAAAATTGCTCTTCAAGCCAATGTTCCTATACAACTTGCTAAAATAGATTTTTCAAAAAAAATTGTAGGAATTTTTGAAATCTTTCACCCAACAGGAAATGAGGAAAAAGATCTTAAGTATATTCAAATGAAATATACAAAGGATCAAGCAAAACATCCTAACAATTTTATTGAACATTCAAAAGAATCGTAACAAAAATGGACTCTTCTATCCTTTCCCTAGGGATTGCTCAAATAGATATCGTTTGGGAAAATCCTAAAAAAAATATAGAAAAGATAAAATCCTCTATATCTAAGGCTAAAGAAAAGAATGTAGATCTACTTGTTTTTCCAGAAGTTACACTAACAGGATTTTCAATGCAAATTCCTCAAATATCAATATCCCCCAAGGATGATTTATTTGAAGAAATACAACAAATTGTTACAAAAGAAAATATCGCTATTATTCTTTCTCTAATTATTCAGGAAGAAAATATTTATTATAATAGAGCTTATTTATTTAGTCCGAATTCTTCCCCTGTCTATCAAGATAAAAGACATATCTTTAGAATGGGAGGAGAAGCTGATTTTATTACTCCTGCAACAGAACGAAAAATATTTGAATTTAAAGGATGGAATATTTTTGTTATATCTTGTTACGATTTACGTTTCCCTGTATGGTGTAGAAATCAAAGTAATGAATATGACCTACTGATAGATGTAGCCAATTGGCCACAAGTTAGACGAAAGGTGTGGAACTCTTTATTACAAGCGAGAGCTATAGAAAACTTAGCCTATGTATGTGGCGTTAATCGTGTTGGAGATGATCCTTTGGGATTAACTTATTCTGGAGACTCTTGTGTTATTGATCCTAGAGGAAATACTATTCTAGAAACAAAAGAATATAAGGAAGAAGTTGGAACTATTTTGTTAAGTAAAGAACCTATGGATGCTCTTAGAAAAAAATTCCCCGTATGGAAAGATGCTGATAGCTTTACTTTTCATCTTTAAAATAAAAAATCAAACACTAAATTCAAGTGTTAAAAATATACAATAGATTCAATTCTTGTTTGTATCTTTGTAGAAGAGGGTTAAATTAAAAAATCAAATAATTGAATATAAATTATCATGGATTCTAAAATCAGAGAACTAACTGATAAAATTTTCAACGAAGGGGTTGAAAAAGGAAAGCAAGAAGCTAATAAGTTAATTGCATCTGCTCAAGAAAAAAGCTCCGAGCTTATATCTTCTGCTGAAAATGAAGCAAAAAAAATCATTGAAGATGCAGAAAAAAAAGCCCTAGAGATCAAATCAAATACAGAAGCTGAACTAAAACTTTATGCCGATCAAACTCTTGCAGTTTTAAAATCATCTATCGCTGACGTTATTACAAATAAAATAATTGAAAATAATATAAAATCAGCAACAACTTCTCCTGATTTTATTAAAGATATTTTGATAAAAATTGTTGAACGTTGGGATTTATCTAAAGGACTTATTATTGAATCTTCTGATGCAAAAAATCTTGAAGACTATTTTGTAGCAAACGCAAAAGATCTTTTAGACAATAAAATTGAGTTTACTACTATTGCTGAAAAATCAACTCGTTTCGTATTAAAACCTAGTGATAAATCTTATAAAATAGAAATTGGAGAAGAAGAATTAAAAACTTTCTTTAAAGCTTTCCTTCGTCCAAAACTTGTAGAAATGCTTTTCTAGAATTATGGCAAAATACTACGCCCTCATCTCTGGACTTCCCAATATTTCTGTAGAAGACAGAAAACTACCTTTTTCTTCTAAAGCTTTTCTTGAAGAAATTAACGAAGTTTTATCTTCCTCAGATAAGAAACTCTTCAATCTAGTTCTTCAAGAAGAAGAAAACATATTTCTCATTAATTACCTTACTTCTTCTGAAGAAGCTTTAAATAATGCAACTCAACCATCTCTTTTTTCCTTTGAAGATGTTGAAAATTTGTTAAAGGCTATAAAGGAGAAAAAAAGATTGCCTAAAAACAATCTTCCTTCTTACTTTATTTCTTTTCTAAAAGAGTTTGTTATTGAAAAAGAAGTCAACGAAGATAATGATTTGGACTTTAATTCTGAAGAAGAAGAAGAAGAAAATGCTAAAGAAGACATTTGGCCTAGTCGTTTAGATGATAAACTTGCGGCATTTTACTATGCAAATATATTAAAGACCAAAAATTCATTTATTACAGAATGGTCTCGATTAAACTTAAATATAAAAAATGTATTTGCAGCTTTCACAAGTAAAAAACTAGGATGGAATCCTGCTGATTATATTGTTGGAAACTCTTCTATTGAAAAAAAATTAAAATCTTCAACTTCAAATATTTCTTTTGAAGAAGATGAAATGGAATATTTCCAACAATTATCTCTTATTTATGCTGAAAAAAATATAACAAAAAGAGAACGTTTGTTAGATATCCTGAAGTGGAATTGGATTGAAGAACAAATTTTTGATAAAGTTTTTGATGTTGAAACGCTTATAGCTTATTATCTAAAAATACGGATAATAGAAAGGTGGACTGATTTGAATGATAAAACTGGAGAAGAGACATTTAGATCAATTGTAGCTAATTTAAAACTACAAAGCAACAAGTCTCTAAATGAATTTAAGAAAAACCAAAAGAAATAATATTATAATATGACTAAGGGAATTGTTAAGGGGATTGTTTCCAATCTTGTAACATTGGAGGTTGATGGACCCGTTTCTCAAAATGAAATTTGCTTTATTACAGTTAATGAAACTCGTTTAATGAGCGAGGTTATTAAAATTGTTGGAATTAAAGTTTTTGTTCAGGTTTTTGAAAGTACTAGAGGTATAAAAGTCGGAGATGTCGCTGAATTTACAGGGCATATGCTTGAAGTAACTTTAGGTCCAGGGCTTCTATCCAAAAACTATGATGGACTTCAAAATGATCTAGATAAAATGGATGGAGTTTTTCTTCAAAGAGGAAGCTATACTTATCCTTTAGATGAAGAAAAGCTTTGGGATTTTAAACCTATTGCTAAAGTTGGTGATATCGTTGAAGCTGCTTCTTGGCTTGGAGAAGTCGATGAAAATTTTCAACCTCATAAAATCATGGTTCCCTTCACCCTAGAAGGTAATTATAAAATTATTTCTTTAAAAGAGGAAGGAAAATATAAGGCTTCAGATGAGATTGCAATACTTGAAGCAGAAAATGGTCAAAGACATTCCGTATCAATGATTCAGAAATGGCCTGTAAAAAAGGCTATTCCTTGTTATGCTGAAAAGCCTAGACCCTTTAAACTTCTTGAAACAGGAGTAAGAACTCTTGACACTTTAAATCCAATTGTTGAAGGTGGTACTGGATTTATACCAGGTCCATTTGGAACTGGAAAAACAGTTTTACAACATGCCATATCTAAACAAGCTGAAGCAGATATTGTTATTATGGCGGCTTGTGGAGAACGTGCAAATGAGGTAGTTGAAATCTTTGCAGAATTCCCTGAATTAGTTGACGCTCATACTGGGCGTAAACTAATGGAAAGAACAATTATTATTGCAAATACCTCAAATATGCCTGTTGCTGCTCGAGAGGCTTCAGTATATACAGCTATGACAATTGCTGAATATTACAGAACTATGGGCTTAAGAGTTTTATTGATGGCAGATTCTACTTCTCGTTGGGCTCAAGCTCTTCGTGAGATGTCAAATCGATTAGAAGAACTACCTGGACCAGACGCCTTCCCTATGGAGTTATCTGCAATTGTTGCAAATTTCTATGCACGCTCAGGCTTCGTTTATCTAAAAAATGGAAAATCGGGTTCTGTAACTTTTATTGGAACAGTTTCTCCTGCTGGTGGTAACTTAAAAGAACCTGTTACAGAGAATACTAAGAAGGTGGCTCGTTGTTTCTATGCACTAGAACAAGAACGAGCTGATAGAAAACGTTATCCTGCTGTAAATCCTATTGATAGTTACTCTAAATACATTGAGTATCCTGAAGTGCAAGAATACCTTTCTGAACATATTTCATCTGATTGGATTGAAAAAGTTAACGAAGTTAAGATGAGATTGCAAAGAGGGAAAGAAATAGCAGAACAAATTAATATTCTTGGTGATGATGGTGTACCGTTAGAATATCATATTGTATATTGGAAAGCTGAGTTAATTGATTTTGTTATTCTTCAACAAGATGCTTTTGATGACATTGATTGTAACACCCCTCTTGAACGTCAAAAATATATGCTAAATCTTGTAACAGATATTTGTCGTTCTGATTACAATTTTGAAGATTTTAACGAAGTTTCTATCTATTTCAAGAACTTAATAAATGTCCTCAAACAAATGAATTATAATGAGTTTGAAAGTGATGAATTCAAAAAGAACTTTGCTAAATGTAATGATCTTTTAAAAGAAAAAGTAAAATAAAGAAGCACCTCTATAAAAATGACAACACAAGGGTTTAAGAAAATATATACAAAAATCACAAATATCACAAAAGCAACATGTATGCTAAATGCAACAAATGTTGGAAATGAAGAGCTTGCAACTGTAGACGGTCGTTTAGCTCAAGTTGTGAAAATTGTGGGAGATGAAGTCACTCTTCAAGTATTTCAAGGAACAGAAGGAGTTCCCACAAATGCTGAAGTCGTATTTTTAGGAAAGTCTCCAGCTCTAAAAGTTAGTGATCAATTAGCTGGACGTTTCTTTAATGCTTACGGATTACCTATTGATGGTGGACCAGTACCTGATGGTAAAGAAATTGAACTCGGAGGGCCTTCTGTTAATCCTGTTAGAAGGAAACAACCTTCTGAACTTATTGCAACGGGAATTGCAGGTATTGACTTAAATAATACTTTGGTAACAGGACAAAAAATTCCTTTCTTTACAGATCCCGACCAACCTTTTAATGAGGTTATGGCAATGGTAGCCTTAAGAGCAAAAAGTGACAAGATTATTCTTGGAGGAATGGGAATGACTAATGATGACTACCTTTTCTTTAAAAACACATTTAGTAATGCTGGTGCTTTAGATCGTATTGTTAGTTTTATCAATACTACTGAGGATCCCTCTGTTGAACGACTTCTGATCCCAGATATGGCACTTACTGCTGCAGAATATTTTGCCGTAGAAAAAAATGAGAAGGTACTTGTACTTCTTACTGATATGACAAACTATGCAGATGCTTTAGCGATTGTATCTAATCGTATGGATCAAATCCCTTCTAAAGATTCTATGCCTGGATCTATATATTCTGACCTTGCAAAAATCTATGAAAAAGCAGTACAATTCCCCGCTGGTGGCTCTATAACTATTATTGCAGTAACGACCCTATCTGGAGGAGATATTACTCATGCTGTTCCTGATAATACTGGATATATTACCGAAGGTCAATTGTACCTTAGAAGAGACACTAATGTTGGTAAAGTAATCGTAGACCCATTCCGTTCTCTATCTCGTTTAAAACAATTAGTTATAGGGAAAAAGACAAGAGAAGATCATCCTCAAGTAATGAATGCTGCTGTTCGACTATTCTCTGATGCAGCAAATGCTCAAACTAAGATGGAAAACGGTTTTGATCTCACAGATTATGATACGCGTTCTTTAGCATTCTCTGAAGATTATTCTAGACAATTATTAGCTATAGATGTAAATATTGATACTGAAGAGATGCTTAATCTTACTTGGGATTTATTTGCTCAACATTTCACTCCATCTGAGGTTAATATTAAACAATCTTTAGTAGAAAAATACTGGAAACAAGAAAATTAATTTAGCTCTTTATTTCTAGTAACTATGGCTATAAAATTTCAATATAACAGAACATCTTTACAACAACAAGAGAAACATCTAAAAATGAGAGTTCGGACTTTACCGACAATAAAAAGTAAGGAAAGTGCTCTACGTTTAGAAGTAAAAAAAACAAAAGATGAAGTTGTTCGACTTGAAAATAAATTAGAAGAAGGAATTGCAAGTTATCAACATATGGTTGGGTTATGGAATGAATTTGACCCTAGCCTAATAGTCGTAAAAGATGTAAAACTTTCGGTAAAGAAAATAGCGGGGGTAATCGTTCCTGTTTTAGATAAAATTATTTTTGATGTTCAGCCTTTTAGTTTATTTAATTCTCCATCTTGGTTTACAGAAGGTTTAGATCTTCTAAAAGTACTAGCAACAACAGGAATTGAAGCTGAGTTTCTTAGTTTAAAATTAGAGTACCTTGAATATGCTAGAAAAAAAACAACTCAAAAAGTAAACTTATTTGAGAAAGTGCAAATCCCTGGGTATAAAGATGCTATTCGTAAAATAAAGAGATATTTAGAGGATGAAGAAAGTCTCTCTAAAGCCTCTCAAAAAATAATGCGTCAAAATATCGAAGAAAGAGATAAAAAAGAAAAGGAGAATACTCTATGATAGAAAGAATGCATAAATATCTTTTTTTAATTTTTCATACTGAATATGAAGAGTTTTTAAAAAAGATCCAATCATTAGGAGTTGTACATATAAAAGAAACGAAGTCTCAAAAAGATTTTGAAGATTTACAAGTAATTCTAAAAAAACGAAAGGATTTAGAAACTTTAATCTCTAAAATAAAGATAATAAGGACTAAAGATGCTCCTGAAATTGAATTAAAAAAGATTAATTCCGAAAATGATGGAGAAGAAATTATTAATTATATAAACTCTCTTTTTGAATCAAAAAAAACATTAGAAAATCAAATAATTTCTCAAAAAAAAGAACTTGATTACTGGAATGTTTGGGGGGATTATGATCTTGAACAAATCAAACTCCTTGAGAAAAATGGATATAAAGTCCAATTTTACACAAGCCCCTCAAATCAATTTAATGATATATGGGAAAAAGAAAATAATGCCATAATTATTAAGGAAATTCGTTCTGTTTCCTATTTTATTACAATAGGAGATCCTTCCTCTGCAACTATTGATGCAGAACTAATCCCTTCTCCCCAAGTTTCTCTAGATAATTTAAGAAATAAACTTGAGGAACTTGAAACAGAAAAAGAAAAAATTGACTCCGAGATTATATCTTTTGCCAACCTTCGTTTAGGTGAGTTATTAGGGTACGATCTTTTCTTAGAGTCTAAATATTCTTTTTCTAATGCATTTTTACAAGCTGAACATGAAGCTGAAGGTTCTGTTAAAGTATTAGAAGGATGGGTACCTGAAAACAACAAAAATAAAGTTGATGAAGATTTATCTGCTTCGTCATACTTTTTTAAAGAAGTTGAAATTTTAGATGAAGATAGTATTCCTGTAAAACTAAAGAACAATCGTTATGGAAGACTATTTGAATCTATAACAAAGATGTACTCTCTTCCTAATTATGGAGAAGTTGATATAACCTCTCTTATGGCTCCTTTTTTTATGTTATTCTTTGCTCTATGTTTTGGAGATGGTGGATATGGAGTCATTCTTCTATTGTTTGCCACAATTGCAAGAATAAAAACAGATAAACAAAGTGGCAAACAAGTTGCAGCTATGATGCAATGGCTAGGCGGGACATCTGTTATTATTGGCTTCTTAATGGGAACTGTATTTGGAATGACAATGCCTTGGGCTGGAGATAATCTTTTAGGAAGTGTCAGTAAAGAATACTTCTTAAATCAAGACAATATGATGTCTCTATCTGTTGCTTTAGGAGTTATACAGATTATATTTGGGAAATTTATTGCAGGATATAAAAATCAAAAACAACGTGGATTTGCTTATGGTTTAGCAAATTATGCGTGGGGAATAGTTATTATAATGGCTGCCCTTGGTATGATACTAAAAAATGCAACTAAAATACCTTATGCAGAAGAAATCTCTCTAGGATTTTATGGAATAGCGGGACTTTCATTCTTAGTTGCTCTTCTATTTAATACTCCTAAGAAGAATATATTTATAAATATTGGTTCAGGACTTTGGGCTACCTATAATAATGCTTCTGGGTTATTAGGAGATACACTCTCTTATATTCGACTGTTTGCAATAGGACTTACAGGAGGTATCCTTGGAGGAGTATTTAATAAATTGGCTATTGATTTATCAGCCGATCTACCTACTGGAGTAAATTTTCTCGTTATGGGGTTAATCCTTCTTTTTGGACATAGCTTAAACTTTGGACTTTGTATGATTAGTTCTTTAGTACACCCTCTTCGTCTTACTTTTGTTGAATTTTACAAGAATGCTGAGTTTGAAGGAGGTGGTAAAGAATATACACCTTTTAAATCATTATAAAATAATAAATAGAATATATAAAATTTAAAATTAATTAATTTATGGAACTCGTTCTAACGTATTTGGGAATTTCCATTATGGTAATTCTAACAGGATTTGGATCAGCAATTGGTGTAACCATTTGCGGTAATGCTACAGTTGGAGCTTTAAAGAAAAAACCTGATGCATTAGGTTCTTTCTTAGCACTATCAGCACTACCTAGTTCACAAGGGCTTTATGGTTTTGTGGGCTTCTTCTTAGCACAAGGTTTATTAAAAACTCTTGGTGCAGATCTAAATCTTCTTGCCGCTTGGTCTATATTTGGAGCATGTCTTGCATTGGGGCTTGTTGGCTTCTTTTCTGCTATTCGTCAAGCTCAAGTTTGTGCAAATGGTATAAAAACAATTGGTGGTGGAGATAATGTATTTGGAGGAACTCTTGTAATGGCTGTATTCCCTGAGTTATATGCTATTCTTGCTCTTCTTGTAGTTATTCTAACATTTAACCAAATTCCAGAATTGGTTGAAGCTTTCAAAAATGCAGTAGTTGCTTAACTAAACTCATTTTTATAAATCATAAAAAAAGCGTCTATTCTCTATTGAATGGACGCTTTTTTATTGTGTAACAATAGAAACAAAAAACAAACTTAATTATAATAAAAAAGAGAAGAGCCTTCATTTAGGTTCTTCTCTTTTTGGGGGACTTTTTTATCTTAAATATTTTAAGAATAAAGATAATATAATAACTGCTTAAGCTCCAGCAAATCTATATTCACTTTGAATATCCCTTGTTAATTCTGTAAATAAAACTTCTACTAAATGATCTGCTAAATCCATTGCTGACTGCATCGTTTCTTCGGCAAATCGTTGTATATTTTGTTGAGCCTCTTCCTTATCTTGAATTTTCAAGTAGTTCGTTTCAAAATTAGACATTTTCTGATCTCTATCTACTTCCCATTCAAAATAAGCCTTCTGTACTATAGGAGCATATTTACTAAAATTTACCATAGCTAATGTCTGAACCTTACGAAACTTCCAATAAGCTGAATCTTGACTTGACTCACTCCCCCCTTGCATATACTCCTTTAAATACTCTTGTACTCCTTGATAGAAAGGGATAAAAAGTCCTAAAGTAGCCATACCAATATTTATATAGTTTACCTCTCCAATCTCAAGAGGTAATGAAGGTCGAACTTGCAGAATATGTGTCTGTGTTGCTCTAAAAATTGAAATGGGACGATACTGCTCCTGTGGGTTCTTATTTTCATAAGGATCATGCTCTGTACCCTGATAATGATGACGAAAGACCTTTCTAACATCAGATATACTCATTTTATTCTCAGCCTTAGCAAATACAGGAAAGGTATTTAAATCAACTTGATTCTTTATTGCAGGGCTTAACATCTTTTGAATTGCCCATACTCTTGGATAACTATAAGTTTTATCTGATTCAACATCTCTAATATAAGCATTATGAAAGTCAAACTCCCCCTCTTCTAACTGGTATAAGTTATGCTTTAATGCAAATTCAATCAAGTCTTTAGATGCAAAATAATTATCCTTATCTTCTGGATCATACTGACGCAAGCGACCTTGATTACCTGTTATAAAGTACATATCATCAGGAAGACGCGTTGCTAAATATCTATGACCAGAAGCTGTTTCAAGATACCATACTTCTTTTTGATCAACAAAAGCTACCCCAAAACCTTCACAAGTTCCATATTCTTCTATTAAAGCTCCTAGTCGCTCTACTCCTTCTCTAGCACTTGTAATATAAGGTAGAACAATATTAAAAACAGAATTCTCTCCAACACCTGTTTCTAAATGAGGATCTACATCTAAAGCCTCTTTTTTACAAAAGATACTTTCTGTTGCACTCATCCCAACTTTTGCTGTATTAAAACCAGCACTTCCCCAATGTCCATGTAATACACATCTCTCTATGGCAGTATAACCTCTAAACTTTTTAGGCAACTGACACTTGAAAGGTGTATCCTCCGCTTCAAATTTATCTGGACCATTCTCTGTATCTCTATAAATCTTGAGATGTCTAGCAATCATCGCATTAGAATCAGCAGAACGAGCTATAATCATTGAATTATCTATCATTTGCTCTTTACCGACTAAGATGGTTGTACATTCTGTTTGTTTTGTATTCATACTCTAATTTTTTTATTTATCTAAAAATACAAAAAATCATTGATAAACAAAAGCTTTATTTTCTATACTCTTGTATAGCATAATCTACATCCAACAATAGATTAAAAGTCTAACTAGAAAACTCATTATATCTAACTAAGAAATACCAAAATCTCAACTAAGAAATAAAGTTCTTCTAGTTCCATTTTTTGATTTTAAGATTAAAATAGATATTGTTCATTTTTCTAAGTATACTCAAAGCAAATATTTACAATAATAAAACAAACAAACTTTCAAAATAATACAATACATACGCTTAATATAGACTGTTAATACTAATGATAATAAAGTTTATACAATTTTTGTTAAAATATTATTTTTTATCTATTTTTGAAAAATATTAGATTGATTTAAAATATAGCTACACAATACACATTTATACCCTTTATTCCAATCAATGGTAGCATAATTAGTAGTAATAGTAAAATATTAGAATATATAATCGAAATAAAAGTATGAGAAAATCCTTATTTACTCTACTCCTTTGTTTAGGAGTTACATTTATCTCTTTCGCTCAGAAAGAACGTGTCCATATAGATTTTGCAAAAGGTCTAGAAAAAATTCATATAAAGAAGCTTTTTGAAACCTATTCTGGCACTACAACTGAAATAAAACCTGAAAATAACGGATATACCTACTCAGTTACTAAAGGAGCAAACATACGAATGCTAGTCACTGCTGCCGAAGGATATGTTGACTATCTTTGGTTTGAAGGTGCAGGAAATCAAGAACGTGAAATCCGAAAATCCTATAATAAAAAGGAGTATACTATTGAAAATATAACAGCTTCACAGACCACTATACGAGTGGATTGTAGAGAACTCATACCTGTTACCTTTATTGCTCCTAAAGAAGGATCTTATGGAAAAGCGGTACTAATTGATGAGCAAGATGACTATGGTACAGAAATTAAACCAACTGAACCTGGGGGAGATATCTATATGTTACCAAAAAATGGATCGGTATACTTTGACTCTGCCGTTGACAAAGAGCATTTTGTACTATGTTGGCTTCTTGATGGAAATATTTTTCCATCCAAACCTGACATCTTCTATAAACAAAATATTCCTTTAGATATGCATATTGAAGTTAGATTTTACAAATCTGGGGAAACTCGTACGATTACCTATACCCAACCCAAAACAGCTGTTATCAAGTGTGTAGATCGTGGAACTTATGGTTCTCCTGAGATTGAGAGTGGAGCTACTGTTGATCCTGGAAATGAAATTCTTTTTGAGATTGCACCTCCCAACAATCCTGCGGGAAAAGTCATATTACACCACTGGATCATAAATGGAAAACCTTACAAGAGAGGTAATAAATTTTTTACTGATAATTCTCTTTCAATTTATGCTTTTGAAAATTTAGAGGTAAGTGCTGTACCTATGGAAGAATACCAAGCTCCAGATATTAAAATAAACTTCACCCCCGATATAGTTGATTTTGAATCTGTTGCTGTAGGCAAAAAAGTTATTAAAGAAATAACGGTTTCTACTAAAAATGCAACTGAAGAAATTCTATTTAAATTACGTGATGCTCTACCATCTCTTACACTCTCTCCAAAAAAACTTCCTGCCGAAGGAGGTAAATTAACTCTTACATATAAACCTAGCAATGCTAGAGAAATAATTGACACAAAATTACTTTGTGCTACAGGAGAAACTACCGCAAGTATTTCTGTAAAAGCTCGTTCTGTAACTGAGATTGAAAATATTAATAAAGAGAGCTTCCCATTTATATTGACTACAAATAGTTTAATTTGGAGACAAAACACTGAAGCTAAGATCTATACTCTTGAGGGGATTTTAGTAGCTTCTGGCTCTTTTGTAAAGGGAAGCAAAACTCATCTCACTTCTACCAAGAATTATATTGTTGTAACCAAAGAGAGAGCTATAAAGATTTTAATTCCTTAATTATATGAACATTAATAAGCTTATATCAAAGAGTTTTATAGTCTTCTTGCTTTTAGCTTTTCATTTAACTTTACAAGGAGCTGGGATTTCCCCTATAAAACCTTCTAAAGGAAAAGGGACAATAAAGGCTCCCTACCAAGTTTCTACACCAGAGCATTTGCTTTGGATGTCTGATATGGTTAACAATGGTAATCGCTTAAATAATATCTATTTTGTTCAGGTAGAAGACATTGATTTATCCCTTTCAAAAGATCTTAATGAAAAGAAAGGATGGACTCCTATAGGTGGCTACTTTATGATTAAAGGAGTACGTACTAAAACAGGATTTGAAGGACATTATGATGGACAAGGTCATTCAATTTCTAATCTCTACATTAATAGACCAGAAGAGGAATATCAAGCCCTTTTTGGATACGTGTCTACAGGATCAGTCCGAAATCTTACCCTAGTTGATGCCTATGTAAGTGGTCTTGAAAATGTAGCGGTAGCTTTTGCCTATACTTTTGAAGCGAATATAGAAAATTGCCATATTAAAAATTCAGAAATTGATTGTAGAGCATTTTATGCTGGTGGCCTTATTGGATTTCAAGCTTGGGGAAGCACTAAGAACTCCTCTGCTGATATAAAAATATACGGACGCGATTATATTGGTGGCCTTGTTGGTTGGTGTGAAGAAGGCTTTGTAAGGAACTGCCATACTAAAGGACAATTACTCGGATCTGTGTACAATGGAGTACAACCTCGCCAATGTGGTGGTATTATTGGATTTTGTAATAAATCAAAAGTAAAAAGAGTTGCTTGTTCTATGTCTCTAATTGAAGGTGGAGACTGGACGGGTGGACTTTTTGGTTCTCTAGAACACTCTACTATATCAGAAGCTTTTAGCCGTTTAGGGAAAGTTGTAGGACGCTCTTATGTTGGAGGAATTGCTGGACGAACAAATGAATCAAGTATTCGTAATTCTTATACAAGTATGGAAGTTCAAGGTCTTCAAAATGTAGGTGGAGTAACTGGCTTCTTTACTTATAGTAGCTCTTTATTAGATTGTGTATATTCCATTAGTCGTGTAAGTGGATCTTCTCCTGAATCATATTTTATTGGAGCAGTACTCGGAGGATATGGCACTGGTATAATAAAAAATGTCATTTACGATAAATCGGTCAACCCTTCAATTCCAGGTATTGATGGACCTAATACTGAAAAATGTGATGTTAGCTCTCTCTCTTCTCAAGAGATGAAACAAAAAGCCTCTTATCCCAACTGGGATTTTAACAATGTATGGCATCTCTCTTCAGAGCATAACGGAGGGCTTCCTATTTTAAAATGGGAAATAGACCCTAACTGGACTTCCCTTAGCCCTAATCTTTATGAAGATAAGGGAAGTGTTCAAGTAAGTCGAAATGGAAATAGTATTCATTTCAAAACAAATCGCAATGTAGAACTTATTTATGTCTTTGGCATAGATGGTGTGGCATTACCATTTGTTCGTCTTGGAGAAGGAAGCTATAAGCTAAGTCTAAATACTACTATCCCTACTACTTTTATATTGGTATATAAGTGTCAAGGAATAATACATACAGTTAAAAAAATAGTACTATGAATTATATAATTAATTTTATAAAAAGAGTTTTTTTAATTCTCTTATTTTTAATCCCTAAGCTTTCATTGGGACAAAGTTTCCTTAGCTTTTCTACAATTAAGCCTATTGGAGAGAGTCTTAATTTTTATATTGTTTCATCAAACAATATAAAAGTTGAGGGAATAAAAGGAGATATTGTTAATGGTAATTGGAGTAATGCTATAGTTGAACGACCTAATATAAAAATCTGGGGAGAAATTACAATTGCAAACTTTACTAATTGTGAGATGATAAAAGCAGATCTTTCTTCTTGTCCCAAGATAAAAGAAATTAGTTTTAGCTATAATAAATTGGAACAACTCTCCCTCGGGTCTCAGCCTCATTTAACTTCTTTAAAAGTTGCAGGTAATATTTATGCCGCACCAATGAATGCCA
>PDWI01006019.1_pt1 | contig 15418 bp, 12 predicted proteins | sample 1430891 | NCBI WGS metagenome assembly PDWI01 (sample SAMN01162508, study PRJNA174530) | Oral metagenome, whole genome shotgun sequencing project. | biome: Marine environment; feature: Marine mammal; material: Swab sample of the gingival sulcus; isolation source: swab sample of gingival sulcus... | reverse complement strand
TCCAAGAGGGAATTTTTATTTAGTTTTTACCTTATATTTTTCATCTATCCATCCTTAATTTAAATTTTAATACGTAATATCATAAGGAGCTTTCTTCGTTATCTTTGTGCCATCATAGCTGAATACAAGAACCTTTCCCTCTTCAACAGCAAACGGTTCTATATCACAACTGGAACCATCGCCTGTGTTATCAATCCTAACAGCTTTTAGTTTATCTTCTACCTCAGGAGCTTTTACACGATAATAACCGGATTGACCTTTCCCTAAACTGGACACATCTGTACCCAAACGCTCCAAAAACGAATCAGCCTTTATTACATCAATACTATAGTCTGAAAGATTTTCAACTTTGATATAGCCATAAAAAAATTTCAGTTGACCCTTGTTAGGGTTGGGTATTTCAATGGTTTCAAAGCTATCCTTTTTTATAATACAGTGTACATTTGAAATATCTCTCCTTGCCTTTGCATAGATAGGTTTGCCCACACCTGAGCTTAATCCATCTGCAATCGGAACCTTATAGTGAATATAAAAGTGATCACCTTTATTCTGATCAGAACTAGGCGGTAAGTCAAGAGTTTTACTATCTCCGGTATATTCTAAACTCACAAGAGGCTTTGTATTGATATCAAAAGTAGAGGGATTGATATTCATATACAAATCTACCTTAAAAGATGAATTATTAAAAAATTTAACTTTTCCAACATTTTGTTCGGTAGCATCTCCACCATTGTGTCCTTTACAAGAAACAAAAACAAGCAAGATTGAAAAAAACACTAATACTTTTTTAAGCATATTCATACCCCTTAAAATTTATAAAAAGACTTTATCAAAAGTCAAAACATATACTTATCAAATAATTAACAAAAAACACCTCCGCATAAAAATCCGGAGGTGTTTTTATAAAACTTATTATTGATCTAATTCAAAAAGTTTATTAAGATCTACAGGATTTCCTTCCTTAATCTCACTCAATGTCAAGTCATCTTGTTCATTACCACTTATCGTAATGATATATTTCATATCTCTCTTATAGGTGTATGTTTTAAGAGGGTTAGGAAAACTTGAAGAACCTATACTTAATTGACTTACTTCTAATTCATCAGGATATGAACCATCAGCAGCTTTTGGGAATGGAACAAAGAATGTTTCCGCACTTGAAGGATCAATTCCCTTAAAGCCCAAAGAAGTAGTAAGCTCAACATCACCCTTTTTGAAACGCACTGCTGTAGCAGCATTGTTTTGAATTGTAAGATAAAAACCACCGGCTGATAAATTCATATCTGCAGGTTTAAACAAATCTCCTACGTTCCATTTTTTCTCCTGATCACCAAGTACAAAATCACGAGAAAAGGGTTTACCGCTCTTTTTAAACTTAGGTATAACAGAATAAATCTCATTCTCTTTCTTTATGTACTTTTTAAATACAGGGTATAGAACATAATCACCACTATCTAAATATAAGGTCGTATCTGCAGTATAAGCACCTACATAACCAATTACTTCACCTCTTGCAGAACCATTTCTAATTTCAACATTAAATCCGGAATTATTGCTCAATGTTAGCTTTGAGCTACCGCCCGAATGACTGCTGATAGTGTAAACTAAATCATTATCACCCTCTTTGTTATAAAAAGCATAAATACTGGCAAATGGAGCATTCTTTACCTTACTTAAATTATCTTTGTTTGCATTATAAACTTCTTCAGTTAAGAAACGCAAAGCAAAATCACCAGTCGAAGGAAACAAATTAGTATCTAATTTGAGACCATGATTTGTCGAATGAGCCGGAACACCACTTATTAAAGTGTTAGCACTAATTTGCCCCTTAAACGCAATCAATTTTGCTCCGGTTGTATTCGTTACGCTAACAGAACGTGGGGAAAAATTTTCAAATGAAACATCACTAGTTGTAGAACCACCGCTGTTGTCTGATCCACCATTATTATCCGAACCACCATTTTGTTCGGAATTATTGTTATTAGATCCGTTACCAACCTTACCATGTGCATCAAATTCACATGAAACCAACATCATGCCGAATACGGCAATTACCATAAGTAAAATACTTAATTTATTCTTCATAAACATCTCCTTAATATAATGTTATAGATATTATACATCCCTTTAAACAAATTATCAAGCCTTTGGTTAAACTTTATTGATATTTTTTTACTTTTTTTTAAGTTTTTAGGATATTTTTTATAAATATTTAGAATATTTAAGCTATTATTATTCTATGTTTAGCATTGTCGGAAAATATTCGGCTTTTAGGGCTTAAAATAAGAGTAGTATAAAAAAGAAGAACCTTCGAAAGGAGGTTAACGAAGGTTCTAGAAGTAGTATGTGTATCTTTGTGTGTGTTGAATGTATAATACTTATTTTTCTCAAAAATGTCAAGTACTTTTCAAGAAAAAATTGATTTTTTTTGGTTTTTTTTGTAAATTTCGCAAAAAGCTCTATTTTCTCTTGGATATACCAAAAAGCATATTAGCTTAATTCTTCGCTATTATTTTCAATATCATCTTCAACACTTTCAGCTCGAATAGCTGTATTGGCATCTTTTCCGGCCATTCTATCTTTTTCTTTTTGAATAATGGCATTAAACTCATCAGCCTCTATGGTCTCTTTTTCGAGCAGAGTCTGTGCAATTTCTTCAAGCAAGTGCTTTTTTTCAGTTAGCAGTTTTACAACAGCCTCATATCTTTCGTCCATAATTCTGGCAACTTCTTCATCAATATACTGCTGAGTTGTTTCTGCATATTCACGCACCAGCTGAGGATCTTGCGGGCCAAGATAGCCTGCACCACGCTTGCTCAACGCAACATTGAAGAATTTTTTGCTCATACCATAGTCTGTAATCATGCTTCGGGCTATATCACTTGCCTTGGTTAAGTCATTTGCAGCACCTGTCGAAACCTCACCGAATTTAACAAACTCGCCGGCACGACCGCCAAGACAAACATCAATTTCTCCAATCAACTGTTTTTCTGTAACAATGTGCTTGTCGTCTTCCGGAATATGGAAGGTATAACCCAAGGCTGCCTGACCTCTAGGCACTATAGTAACCTTGTGGACTTTATCGGCACCCTCAGTAAAGGAGCCTATAATAGCATGTCCTGTTTCGTGGTAGGCAATAACTCTTCTTTCTTCTTCCTTTATAACGCGAGATTTCTTCTGCAAGCCAATCATGGCCTTTTCAACAGCCTCGTTCAAGTCGGTCATAATAACGGTCTTTCGCTTATTTCTAACAGCTAACAAAGCTGCCTCGTTTATAATATTTGCAAGGTCAGCACCCGATGCACCGCTTGTAATCTTAGCAATGGCATCAAGGTCAGCAGAGCTGTCAAGCTTAACCTTTTCGGCATGCAACTTCAATATCATCTCACGACCTTTTAAGTCCGGTCTGTCAACGCCAACCTGTCTGTCAAAACGTCCGGGACGCAACAATGCAGGGTCTAAAACATCGGGGCGGTTAGTTGCACCAATCAAGATAAGCCCTGTAGTATTATCAAAGCCGTCCATTTCTACCAATAACTGGTTCAAGGTTTGTTCGCGCTCATCGTTTGAGCTCATGGAATTAATTCTCGACTTACCGATAGCATCCAACTCATCAATAAAGATGATACAAGGAGCCTTAGCCCTAGCCTGTCTGAATAAGTCACGCACTCTTGAAGCACCAACACCGACAAACATTTCTACAAAGTCAGAACCACTGATTCTAAAGAATGGAACACCGGCCTCACCTGCAACAGCTCTGGCCAACAAGGTTTTACCTGTTCCCGGAGGGCCTACAAGCAAGACGCCTCGTGGAATTTTACCGCCAATTTCAGTGTATTTCTTTGGATATTTTAAGAAGTCAACAACTTCTACTAATTCTTCCTTAGCCTCATCTACACCGGCAACATCTTTAAAGCGAGTTTCAACCTTACCCTCTTCTACAGCAGCGTTTTTAGCCTGTCCCGGAGAAAAGATGCTTCCACCCAAGCCCCCCATATTTTTGGCCATTCTCTTCATTATTAGGCGCCAAATTAAAAATATAATTGTAAATGGGAGTATCCACTGCAACAGCAATTCCATAAGGTAGTTATTTTCTTTCGGTTTTACGGAATACACAACGTTTTTATCATCAAGCAGTTTCATAAAGTCTTCAGTATAGAGACCAACAGTTGTATATTGCGGTGCAGAATCATTTTTGTTGAATAATGAAAATGCTGAACCTGAATTATTTTCCTTTTCTTGTACGCTTGTATAACCTGTAAAGTAAACAGGACCAAGCACAACCTGTTTTACCTGTCCATTGGCAACCCTATCTTTGAACTCGGAAAAGGAAATAATAGAGCCGGGATCCATTGCGAACATTTCGGTAATTAGAATAAAGCCTATAACCAAAATCGGCAAAATAAACCAAAAAGAAGAGAAAGGTTTCTTAGGTGGCTTTCCATTGTTTTTATCATCAAAGTCATTTCCTAGATTAAAAAAATTGAAAGGATCTTTTTCGTCCCTCTTGTTATTATCATCATTGTTGCTCATAAGTTCTCCAACTATAATTGTATTCGAGTATAATACACAAAATCAAATAAAAAGTCGATAGATAAAATAAAAAAAGCATAAAAAAATCTTTGTAATTATAAAGATATATAAAAAAGCTACTTGACATAAGGCTTATTTTATTGATATAATTAACAGTAACTTGGGGGTATAGCTCAGTTGGCTAGAGCGCTTGCATGGCATGCAAGAGGTCAGGGGTTCGATTCCCCTTATCTCCATATTTTATTAAAGATTTATTTAAAATCTTGATAAGGAGGCTATTCACATGGATTCAACAACTGATATAGATCTTGATGAACTCCTCAAAGATGTCACTGTCCCCGATTCTTCTAAAAAATCAAATAACAGTTCAAGCTCGTCATCAAATGTAGCAAACTTCGATATACTCGATATTCCTGTAGTCAACACACCTGAAGTTCCTACAGGGGTTGGTTTTCATAAGGATGTTATGCTTTCAAAGGCTCCCGAGGCCATAGGTGAAAGAAGAAGAGATGCCAGCGAGGTAGATCTTACATTAACAGAATTTGAAAAAGTTGATAAATTTTATAATGAAAAGCCTCATACACTCTTTGATTCTGCTAATTTTTATAAGGTAGTTTTAAAAGGAGAGGGTGAAACTTCTCAAAGATTACACAATTCACTTACAAAATTCTTAACAACAAAGGATGCAAAGGATAGAACCGTTTTCAGACAACAGGTAGAATCAGCTTATTGGAACTTTGTAGAAGGACTGGTAGAAAAAATCGCATCAGGAACAGCCTCCAAGGAAAAACAATATGCAATTAGATACGGTCTTATTTTGCCTACACTGCTTACACCAAGTCAGAAAGACTTATTTGCAAAGATTGTAGATCAAAATACTTATTGCGAGGCTGTTTATTATTTGGATGAATGGTTTAGAGAAATTGGTACGGGAAAATTCGGCCCATCTACTACTGATGAAGTTAAAACTAAAAAACGAGACGATAATACTAGATTTAATCAGTTATTAAATAAGGCACAAGGTAAATTACAAACTGCTGAAAACTTATTAAAGGCAAAGTCAGAAGAAATTACACGATTTGAAGATACCATAAAGCAAAATTTAAATGCAGTGTTTACGCATGACCTCAATGGTAATTTTCCTGGAGTAAAAGCACCTTATACTGAATCACAAAAGCATAATATTGCACAAGTCAACGAAAAATTAAAAAAATTAATAAACCTTGACAAGGAATTGCAAAGATTTCTTAGCGAGCAAAAAGTTGCACAAAGTGATGTAAAATCGTTACAAGACAAACTTGAAGCTTCAGAAGGTGGAAATGCATCGAACTTATCGGATGCTACAGGAGAATTTGACACTGTAAGACAAATGGCTAAAATGACATGCGGAAGAAAGGGTAACCACTTCCCTGTTCTCTCACGAGAATATTTTAGATCAATTTCAAACGAACTCGGAACAAGAGAAAATGTTCTAAGGGAAATGAGATGGATAGAAAGCATTGATATTCAAGCTTATTGTCGCCAATACAAAAATCAATTAAACCGAATTCCACCATTTGTTGTATTAGTGCCAACCTACGGAGACATTGGTTTCTGCTGGGAACCGTTTGACAGGTACAACAGGGTTACAAGCCGCGGTAGAATTGCAGTTCCTATGTACACAAGAAGTTTAAAAGTTGCTCTTTTGATGGCTGTTGCAGATCTAAGATGGCAAGTTGCAAAAGAAAAAGCTTCTTACTATTGGATGGAAGAAGGTCTTACAGGTAACTATTATCAGTGGTTCCAAAAACAAAAGTTAAAGGGTGATATAAAAGAATACTTTATACAAGACTATATAATTTGGATGACCAAAGAAAGCGATGGTATTCAAAAGCTTGATAAAGAAGTAAGAGAGGTATTTTGGCGATACATGCCATTCTCAGATGATATAAAAGCGAAACTAAAAAACAGAGCCTTGGTTTATCAGGAATTATGCCAGAGAGACCTAAACAGGCAGCTGTCTGATGGCTATTAAAGCTGATTTTATCAGCTAAAAAGGGAGGCTGTAGCAGTTTTGCATAATTCACTACCGCTACACATGCACTTAGTAAAGTGCATTCAAGCGAAGTTTTTTTTTAAGCTTCGCTTTTTTCATTTATACAAGTTGATTTCTCCGCTTATTTCTTCTAAAAGTCAATTATTTAAAAAGTCGTAAAGGGTCTATGAGCTTTCCTTGCTTATAAACAGTAAAATGCAGGTGAGCACCTGTTGAGCGCCCCGTACTTCCAACAGCACCAATTACTCCCCCCTGACTAATTCGCTGACCACGTCTTACGCTAATCTTGCTTAAATGACCATACATTGACTGATAGCCACCTGCATGAGTAATTATTATATACTTACCGTATATAGGAGACCTGCCAACAAAGGCAATTTTTCCGTCCATAGTTGACTTTACCGGAAAGCCCATAGGAGCGGCCATATCTATGCCATTGTGATAAGAGCGTCTGCCGGTAAAAGGATCGTATCGATAACCAAAGCGTGAAGTTAGTCTCCAACTGCCTCTTCTTATAGGATAAATAAATAATTCTCCGAGAGCCTTTTTCAAAGCAAAGTTATTCATAGTTGCTCCGGGAATAAAAAGCTCTTGACCAAGCTGCAAACTTTGATTTTCTAAATTATTCGCATCTAAAAGCGCCGTTAAAGGCAATTTGAATTTACCGGCTACAGAACCAAGCGAATCGCCCTTTACAACAGTGTAAAAAATTCCGTCCAAACTGGGTATTCTAAGCTTTTGACCAACCTGCAAGCCCTTTGCTCTTTCAATTTTATTTATTGCAAGAATAGTTCCCATATTTTTTAGACTGAATTTTTGCGCAATAGCACTAATGGTATCACCTCTACGTACAGTATAATCTTTAAATTCTACCACAGGCAATAAATTATTTATATCGGGAATGAGCTTAGTTTTTTCGGGAGAATTTTCTTTTATAGGCATTACATAGTCGTGCATTTCATTGCTGGCCGAGGGTTCTGCCCAAAATGAAATATTTCCTATGCGAGAGGCCCCAAGTTCCAATCTAAGTATTGGGAAATAGGCAATTAAAAACAAGGCTAAAAAAAACGGAAAAGCCATAAAAGACAAAGAATATAGCATTTTCTTTATCTTTATCTTTTCAGATTCTTGCTTTTTGTACGTTCTTCTGTAAGTAAATTCTCTATTATTAGCTTGCACACAGGTTATAACATTCATATTTCCTTATCGGCAGAAAAAAAAGCTCTTTTAGAAAGAAAAGTTAGAAAGAAAAAGCACCAACAAAAGAAATCTTGTCGGTGCTTTTGCCTAATGTTTTTTCTATAATTAAGTATATAACATTAAGATATTAGATTAAGATTTTACAGCTCCAGACTATTTATCTTTTTTTCAGCGTAAATTGCATACGGTTTAATAAGTACCGCAAAGATAGAGCTTGGAATAAATACAAAGTAGATAAATAATACCCACCAATAAGCATTTTTTGCATAAAAAACAATAACACCATTAATAGCTAAAATAAGGAAGTTGAAGAGCATATCTATAACGCTATTATAGTTCTGCTTCATTGCTGCCACAGGATTATCCCAGTGCAATTTTGGACGCGCTGTGTCCAAGAAAAGTCCCAGTAAGTTTAAGGTAGCAGATAAAGGCAAGGCAACCAAACAAGCAAAGATAATTTGCATTGCATCATAGTGGAAAACATAAGTAGCATAGCCGATAACAATAAGCATAGCGAGTAAAACAAAAATCATCGCGTGCACTAATTTTGCATACATATATTTTGGAATGCTTACAGGCAAACTTTGAATTAACGGAACGGATTTAGCATCCCTTGAAAGAGCTGTTTGTGCAACATTTGACATAGTACCCAATAAACCTGCAACAAGACCGACTATTACAGGACCAATATTCCCTTGCATAAATTGAATAATTTGCGGAGGCATATTAGAAAGATCATTTCCCTTGCCCATTGAAATTGCAATTATCATAACAGGAAAGATTAAAATTGTAAGAGGCCCGTTCAGCAAGTACATGGGGGTTCTGTTCATTGTGTTCACTTCCCTTTTTACAAAGGAAATAAAAGAATTTTTCTGCTTAACTTTTTTCTTTATAAAGGAAGAAACATCAGCGGCTTCCAACTTTTTGACTTTCTTTTCGTTAAAACCTACTAAGCTGACAGCATATGCCTTTGACATAAAAATAACTACCAAGACAGGTAAAACAAAACATCCTGCAATAAATAAGAGCATGTAAAGAACACTTAGCAAGGCTGTAGGTTCAATTAAAATTTTACCTACCAACTTTGTAAGCGGATAATATCTACCATAAGTAGCCATAACCTCTTGCTGAGCAAGTCCTTGAGCAATCTTATCAAAACCGCCATCATTCGACTGAATTAGAACATTAAAGCCAATTGCAAGAGCTATACCCAAAATAGCATTGATAGTCATAATCACCGTCTTATTCTTAAATGTTCTTGTAAAACGCATTACTAAAATATTTACAAAATAGCAAAATGCCAAAATAGGTAACGGAATTAAGACTGAAACAATAAGCCCCCAAAAATAAAAGATTACCGGCGGATGTTCATGAATACCGTATATTACCATTAATACAGCAAAAAAGCCGACAGACATTATTAGCGAGTTTACAGTATTTGCCGCAAATTTCGAACTAAGCAAGGTCTTAGGTTTTATAGGCATTGATAAAAGATGCTCTTCTATTTCTCCAATGTAGTAAGAAGAACTGACCATCATAAACCCAAAAAACAATGTAAACAAAGAAATAATCCCGACAGCAGCCTCAAATAAGAAGTGAAGATTTCCCATCGCTTTTGAGCTGGTATATAATCCATATGAAAACATTCCAAAGAAGAACAAAAATTCTGCAAAAATTATTATAAACAAAATAGCCATACCGATTATTTTTCCGGTAGAATTTTTTATTACAGTCTCCCCCGTTTTTTTTGTTTTTCGTTTTTGAATTTGCGATTTTAAATTTTTTACATTAAAAGTCGAGGCCAAATAAATCTTAAACAATCTAAAAAAAACTTTCATCTAAACCCGCCTTTATTCTTTAGGAGTATCATCAAAGCTTGGAGAATTTGTATCAACAAGTTCAAGGAATAAATCTTCAAGCGAACCGTTTTCTCCTCGTTTTTCGCGCAATTCGTCAAGCGAGCCTTCAAATGCAATTTTTCCTGAGTTAATGATTGCAAGTCTGTCGCAAAGCTTTTCGGCAACTTCCATAACATGGGTAGAAAAGAAAACAACCTTGCCGGCATTAGCTCTTTCACGCATTATTTCTTTCAACTGAAAAGCGGACTTAGGATCAAGACCAACCATAGGCTCGTCCAAAATCCAAACAGCAGGATCAGAAAGCAAACTTGCCGTAACCAAAAGTTTTTGCTTCATACCATGCGAAAAACTTCCAATGCTGGAATTAAGCGCATCTTTTATAGCAAACAAAGTTGTGTAGCGCTCAACCCTCTCCTGTCTTTCCTTTGTAGGAACTCCATAAACATCACCGATAAAGTTAAGATATTCAACCGCCTTAATAGACGAAAAAAGTTCAGGATTGTCAGTTACATAACCTATTCGCCTTTTCGCTTCGTTAGGATCTTCGGCAATATCCACTCCGTCAACAATAATCTTACCTTGATTAGCTTTTAAGATTCCTGTGAGCATTTTTATTGTTGTAGTTTTTCCGGCGCCATTAGGGCCCAAAAAACCAAAAATTTCACCATCACGCACTTGAGCCGAAATATTATCAACGGCCTTAACGTTTGACTTTCCATAAGATTTTGAAACATTAGAAATTTCTATCATTTAAACTCCTCGGATGTTTATAACATCTCATATCACATTATCCTCGGAATATAGCAAAAAAAAATTATTCTTGCAATAGCGTAACAATCAGAACTCCGTTGGCATAAGGGACTCAGCAGACTTCAATATATGGCTTTACAAAAGAAAAGTAAAAGTGTATAATCAAAAGCATGGGAAATGTAAACTTTTCGGTACTTGATTTGTTAGAGCTGGACTTGCAAAAGAATGATTCGCTTGATTTGAAGTGTATTGCAGGCCAAAGAGCCTTATCAAATCAGATTAGTCTGCCAAATATAAATAGACCGGGACTAGCCTTGTCAGGATTTTTTGACTCTTTTGCAAATGAAAGAATCCAGTTCTTTGGCAGAGGCGAATATGCCTATTTAGAAAAAATCATCGCAGACAAGAAATTTGAAAACATTGAAAAGTTATTTTCCTATGAAATACCTTGCTGTATTTTTTCACATGATATAGACCCTCAAAAAGAATTTTTAGAAATAAGCGAAAAATACAATTGTCCGGTTTTAAAATCCAGCCTATCATCAAGCGAATTGCTTATTCGCCTCTTGCGTGTTTTGTCGAATGTTTTTGCACCTCGTATTTCTATTCATGGTGTTTTGATTGAAGTTTTTGGCTTGGGTATCTTAATTATGGGTAGCTCCGGTGTAGGGAAAAGCGAAACTGCTTTGGAACTAATAGAAAGAGGCCACCGCTTGGTTGCAGACGATGTAGTAGAAATCTCCTGTATCAACGGAAATTCGCTTATTGGTCGTGGTGCAAATAAACGCATTGGGCATCACATGGAAATAAGAGGCTTGGGAATTATCGATATTCGTAGCTTGTATGGAGTTGGTGCTGTCAGGGAAGAAAAGGGCATCGAACTGATTGTAAAATTAGAAGAATGGGATTCAAAAAAAGTTTATGATCGACTGGGAACTGATGAACATACCAGCGAAATACTAAATGTTAAGGTTCCACTTATAGAGATCCCCATAAAGCCGGGTAGAAATGTTCCGATAATTTTGGAAACAGCTGCAAAAAATGAAAGATTAAAGAGAATGGGCTACTTTACCGCTAGAGAATTTAGTCAAAATGTGTTAAAATGGATAGAGGCAGATTCAAACACTGCAGCTTATTATCACGACAACGATACTTATTAAAAACATAGGAGAGATTTTATGATTTCAAAAATTGTTAAGGTTGAAAACCGCGCCGGTATACATGCAAGACCTGCAGCAATTATTGTCCAAAAGGCTAACGAATTTACAGCCGAGATTTTTTTGGAAAAAGAAAGTTCAAAGATAAATGCAAAATCAGTCATAGGTTTGCTAACTATGGCAGCATCTTACGGAACAGAGCTTAATCTTATCTGTGATGGACCGGATGAGGAAGAAGCACTTTCATCAATTGTTACCTTGTTTGAAAATAAATTTGAAGAAGATTAATCTAACTTAGGTATTCTACAAAATAGCTTAAGATAAATAAAACAAATAGACTAAAATTCGTTTCCACGAATATTCATTAAGTGTTCAGCTTCTTTTTCTGTAATAATATTTTCTTTTACTAGAGTATAGAATTGTTCACTGTTTGTCATATCAAAGAATAGAAGATCATCAGTTCCTATACTTACAGGAACACCTGCATCCATCATTTTTCTTAATGGATGACTCTTTAAGTCTTTTGCAGCACCCAGCATAACATTACTCTGTGGACATACATTACAGCGAATTTTTTTGTCAGCCAAAAACTGTAAAACCTTATCATCTTGAGCAGCACCTATACCATGCTGAACTTCATCAAGATCGAAATATTCTACAAAGTGTTTAACTGTTTTTGCATTAGAAAATTCTCCAATATGAGCCTTTTTCTTCATGCCGTATTTTTCAGCAGTTTTAAACACAAAAAGACAATCTTCCAAGCCGTCTATGATTTCATGACCATATAAGTCTATGTGCTTAAAAATCTTACTCTCACACATTGGCTCAACCCATTTCTTTAAAAAGTCCTTATCCATAGTTTTAGGAATTCCTAACTCGGGAGCTATTTCAATTTGTTTCTTGTATTTCTTTACAACACTATCTATGCCGGACAAAAATTTATCTAAATCTTCATTAAAATGCAGTATAAAACTAATGTCAATAGAACCTTCAAGATAAACAATATTATCATCAATTGCAGCTTTTATTGACATTTCAACCAAATCTAAAACATCTTTAGGAGTTTTACAGGCAGGTCGTGTGTATTTTGCAATGACTTCATGCATTTCTTCTAAGCCATTCAACTTTCTAGGAAAATTCGGAATTTCAATACCCGCCCACTTTTTATAGGTCGAGTACAACATGCTTAAATTCAAATGATTATGTGTATCAGACTTTGGGTGCTCTTTATAATAATTAAATTCTTTCATAACAAATTCCTTTTCGTTTATCTTTTTACATTATACAACATATTAAATAAAAAATCATACAAATTTAAAGATTTCCGAATTTTATATCGGTTCTTTTTATTCAAAACTTTAGTCTTTTAGAAATTCTATGATTTTTTTTGCAACAATTTCTTTTTCAACATCATTTACGACTATATGGCCACTTTCTTCCAATATAAGGTAATCATTTTGGGTTTTTAAGTTTTTATCGATAATATCCTTTACCTTAAAAGGAACGGTTTTATCACTTTTAGATAAAACTGTTAAAACCTGCGACTTAATAAAAGGCAGATTCTTTGTAGCTAATTTTTGCAACTTATACAAATCAGCAGCCTTAGAAATATACTGAACACCATTGTAGTCTGCCATAGCTCTGCCATAAGCAGGATCTTTATCAAAGGATACTTCAGGAACACTAATTTGTTTAACAAATAGCTTTAAAAAGGGAGCAAATTTTAGTCTGCTGTCATAAGCTGTAAAAGCAGGGGCACATAAGAATATTTTTTCAGGATTGAACTTGGCAGCTATTAGAGCTGTTAAAAGCCCTCCCATAGAAAGACCACCGACAAAAACCTCATCATACATAGCACACAAGTTTATGTAATTTTCACAAACTGCCGACAGCCACGTTTTCCAGTTACTAGCCAAAAAATCTTCCTTGTTAGTTCCATGACCGGGTAAACGCGGTATGAATACATTATAACCGGCTTCATTTAGTTGCTGTCCCAGCCACAACATATTTCTAGGAGTACCTGTATATCCGTGAATAAGTAAAACAGCCGGCGCAGTTTTCAAACCTTTTAAAATAAAAGGTTTCGTGGTATCTGAAAGTTTTATCGGATAGTTATCAAAAAACATTTTTATCTATTTCCCCCATAATCATAACATTATACACTATTTTTCTTAAATACGCTAGCAAAATACGAAAAAAAAATTAAAAATTTTGTAAATTTTATCAGACAAGAATTGATAAATTCGCCCTATTGCACAATTAAAAACATTTTAATATAATCAGTTCTTATTTATATTTCATTTATATATCGGAGGAATATTCTCAAGATGGAAAAAGGTACTTTGTTAAAAAAAGAAATTTCATGGGAAAATTTTATTTTCTTATTCTGTTTTTTTGGCTTTTTTGTAGCCGTCGGTTCACAGATGGGCGGTGTAAACATGATAAAAACAATGATGAACACAGGTTTTGACTTGCTCGTAAATGTTTGTCTTTATCTTATGGCTGTAGCTGTTCTTGCAGGGGCTATTTCGGGTCTTTTTTCAGAATTTGGAACAGTTGCCTTAATAAATAAGCTACTATCTAAACTTATGAAACCAATTTATGATCTACCCGGAGCTTCTTCTCTTGGTATTTTGAACTGTTTCCTTTCTGACAATCCTGCAATTTTAACTCTTGCAGATGATGACAACTTTAGACGTTATTTTAAGCAATACCAGCTACCGGCTTTAACCAACCTTGGTACAGCCTTTGGTATGGGCTTAATTACCACAACAGCTATGATGGGGCTTTCGGTTAAATCAGCCGTTCCTGCAGCGCTAATCGGAAATCTTGGTGCAATAGCCGGAAGTATAGTTTCAGTTAGACTAATGCTTATGTTCTCAAAAAGACAATACGGAACAGAAAAGCAGGTTTCTGTAATGAGCGGTGGTGCAATTCCTGAAAATATGCGTGTCGTCAGAGAAGGTCGTGCAGGTGCAAGATTTATCCAAGCTATGTTGGACGGTGGAAAGTCCGGTGTAAACATGGGTGTTGCAATTATTCCGGGTGTTGTTGTTATTTGTACAATGGTTATTATGCTTACTAACGGAGCCGGACCTGATGGTATTTACACAGGCGCGAAAGGTGAAGGCATTGCAATTCTACCTTGGATTGGAACAAAGCTACAGTTTATCCTAAACCCGCTTTACGGATTTAGTTCTCCTGATGCAATTTCAGTACCAATTACAGCTCTAGGCTCAACAGGAGCCGCTCTTGGTATGGTTAAAGATATGGCAATGCAAGGAAAGATTCAAGCAAATGATATTGCTGTATTTACAGCTATCTGTATGTGTTGGAGCGGTTATATTTCTACACACATCGCTATGATGGATGCTCTTAAAACCAAAGAAATGACAGGCAAGGCAATTTTAAGCCATACTATCGGCGGTTTGTTTGCCGGCTTTGTTGCCCACTTAATAGCCTTTGTGCTATAATAAGATTTTTATAAGCTCTTATTTAAGCACCTATTAAGGGAAAAAGGATAAACTATTTGAATAAAAAGACGACTTTTCTGCTTTGCTTAATATTTTCAAGCTTTCTTATTTTTGCACAGGAAGAAAATAAAATAAGCATGACAGAAAAGTCGGATTATAGCGTCTATAAAAATGGAAGATACATAGGCCTTAGCAGTCGCGAAACTAAGTCTTATATAATACAAAGACCAAGCAACGGAAACAAGTTAAACTACTTTGGTGAAGCATTTGTCCTGCAAAAGACTAAACACAATAGACGGAGCGTGGCTAAGTCGCTTGATGATGTTCTGCAAATTGAATTTAACTTTGACTTAGACAAGCCTGTAGAAAATCCATATCAGCCTCAAATCTTTACTAAAGATGCAGGCTATC
>PDWI01006017.1_pt1 | contig 15420 bp, 7 predicted proteins | sample 1430891 | NCBI WGS metagenome assembly PDWI01 (sample SAMN01162508, study PRJNA174530) | Oral metagenome, whole genome shotgun sequencing project. | biome: Marine environment; feature: Marine mammal; material: Swab sample of the gingival sulcus; isolation source: swab sample of gingival sulcus... | reverse complement strand
TCAAATGTTGATGCTTGCTTCTCATAATATCTTGAACCCAGCGAATGGTGCTCCTATTACCGTTCCTTCTCAAGATATGGTGTTAGGTCTTTATTACATCACTAAGCAACGCAACGACGTTAAGGGTATTGGGCTTAGCTTCTATGGTGTAGAAGAAGCAACGATTGCTTACAACGAAGGTAAGCTTAGCTTGCACGCTCCTATTAAGGTCTATGTTGATGATGTTGATGAGAATGGTAAACCTATTCATCATCAAATCGAAACCTCAATGGGACGTATCCTTGTAAATGAGTTTGTGCCTAAGGAAGTTGGTTTTGTTAATGAAGTTCTAGGTAAGAAGGCTCTTCGTGATATTATCGGTCGTGTGATTAAGGTTTGTGGTGTAGCTGTTACGGCTCAATTCCTTGACGACATTAAGAACCTCGGTTATAAAATGGCATTCCAAGGAGGACTATCATTTAACCTTGATGATATTATCATTCCTAAAGAAAAGGAAACGCTTATCGCTGAAGGTCGTGAAGATGCAGAAGAAGTCATTGATAATTATTTGAATGGTGAGATTACAGATAACGAACGTTATAACCAGATTATTGATAACTGGACGAACGTTACGAATAATCTTACGAACACTTTGATGAAGCAACTCAAGGAAGATAATCAAGGCTTCAACTCTGTATTTATGATGATGGATTCTGGTGCTCGTGGTAGTAAGGAACAGATTCGTCAGCTCTCTGGTATGCGTGGTCTGATGGCTAAGCCTCAGAAGAGTGGAGCTACAGGAGGTCAGGTTATTGAAAACCCAATTATCTCAAACTTTAAGGAGGGGCTTTCTGTACAAGAATACTTTATCTCTACCCACGGTGCTCGTAAGGGGCTTGCCGATACTGCCTTGAAGACTGCTGATGCGGGTTACTTGACTCGTCGTCTTGTGGACGTTTCTCAAGATGTGATTGTAACGGAAGAAGATTGTGGTACAATCAGAGGTCTTGTTGCGACAGAAATTCGTAAGAATGAAGACGTGGTAGCTTCTCTTTACAGCCGTATCTTAGGTCGTGTGGCTACACAAGACGTTATTCACCCAGAGACGAAAGAAGTTATTGTAGCTGCAGGCGAAGAAATTCGTGAAGACCAAGCTTTGCGTATTCAGAATGCAGATATTGATGCAGTTGAGATTCGCTCTGTACTGACTTGTGAATCTAAGCGTGGTGTTTGTGCTAAGTGTTACGGACGTAACCTTGCTACTAACGCAATGGTTCAGCGTGGTGAAGTAGTTGGTGTGATTGCTGCTCAATCTATTGGTGAACCAGGTACACAGCTTACACTTCGTACCTTCCACGTTGGGGGTACGGCATCGAACGTTGCTGCTGAGAATACTTTCAAAGTTCGTTCAGAAGGGGTGCTTAAGTTTGATTCACTTAAAGCCATTGAGGTTAAGTCTAAAGATGGTGGTGTAGAGTACAAGGTTGTAAGCCGTATCGCAGAATGTAAGATTCTTAACCCTGATAATAACGATGTGCTCTTCTCTACGAACATTCCTTATGGTGTAAGTTTGTTATTCAAGGACGGAGATGCAATTAAGCGTGGCGAAGACCTTTATCGCTTTGATCCATTTAACACTGAACTTTTGACAGATGTTGATGGTAAGGTAGTCTTTGAAAATATAATTGAAGGAGACACTTGTCGTAAGGAAATCCACGATACTACTGCAGAAGATGAAATCGTTATTGTAGAGTCTAAGACTAAGACGATTGCTCCAATGCTCAATATTATTGATGCTCAAGGAGAAGTGATGAAGTCATTCAACCTTGCAGTGGGAGCTCGTCTGAACGTTCGTGATGGCGAGAAAGTTAGGGCAGGGGATGTTCTTTCTAAGATGCCTCGTGTCGTAAACAAGGGAGGTGATATCACAGGGGGTCTTCCTCGTGTAACAGAACTCTTTGAAGCTCGTAACCCTAACAATCCTGCTGTAGTAGCTGAAGTTGATGGTCTTGTTTCATTTGGTAAGCTTAAGCGTGGTAGTCGTGAGATTATCATTGAGCCTCGTCTAGGAGAACCTCGTAAGTATCTCGTTTCTCAGTCTAAGCAGTTGCTTGTACAGGAGGGCGATTTCGTTCGTGCAGGTATGCCTCTTTCTGACGGTGCTATTACGCCAAAGGATATTCTTGACATTAAAGGCCCTACTGCTGTTCAGGAATATATCGTGAACGAAGTACAAGGCGTTTATCGTATGCAAGGGGTAGTAATTAACGACAAGCACTTTGAAGTAATCGTTCGTCAGATGATGCGTAAGGTTGAAGTCCTTGAACCAGGGGATACAACATTCCTTCCTGACCAAATCGTCAATAAACTTGACCTCTTTGAGGTTAATGACTCTCTTTGGGGTATGAAGGTTGTCGTTGATGCGGGAGATAGCACACGTTTGAAGGCGGGTCAGATTATTGATCGTCGCACATTGCGTGATGAAAATAGTCAGCTTAAGCGAAAGGACTTGAATCCTGTTTCTGTTCGAGATGCTCGTCCTGCTACAGCAAGACAGATTCTTCAAGGTATTACGAGGGCAGCCTTGCAGACTAAGAGCTTTATCTCTGCTGCTTCCTTCCAAGAAACGACTAAGGTGCTTAACGATGCAGCCATCAATGGTAAGGTTGATTTGCTTGAGGGCTTGAAGGAAAATGTTATCTGTGGTAACCTAATTCCTGCAGGTACAGGGCTTCGTGATTACGGCAAACTTGTCGTGATGCCAAAGGACGTTCACGAACGTGCTATGCAAGCTCAAGAAGAAGCTCCAGAGAGCGAAGAAGATGCTGTATAATTCAGCAATAATATAATAAAAAAAGGCGTGCCATTCGGCACGCCTTTTTTTTGTCTTTATGCTTCTTAATTAAAAATTTCTACATAAGAGTACGGTTTTTCAACGAGAGTATGAGGCTTTTTAGGGATATACAGCTTATTTGTTTCCTCTTCCTTCTTGGCTCATAACTTTCCTTGTTTTATTATTAGCTTTTGGACAATTTGTCTGGTTTCGGCAATTACTTCGTCCTTATAAGCCACAACCTTTTCAATCACTTGCTTCTGTATTGCTCCAATTAAGCTTTCCATATAGTCATAGTCTATTGAACCGTCCTCTTTTGTAGGCAAGCTAATCACACATTCTTTTACCTTATTCCAAGTGGGCTTATTTTCATATCCAAAGAAACTAAATATAGCTTTTTGAATCGTTGCCTGCAAATATAAGTATAACTTTTCAGAGCCTTCTCTATCCTTTAGTTGAATAGCATAAGCGTTATGTAGGATTGTAAATTCATCAGGTTGATAATAGACCAAGCCAGAGGCAACAGCTCCATCTCCAATAACTACAAGCTTATTCTTTGTTGTTTCGTAATCAGTAGGCTTCACATAGTACATAATGCCATTATTACCAACTTTTGCCACAACAGCAGGTATGCTATTTTCTGAGGTTGCTTCTCTTGTCCTGAATTCTTTCGAGTCATTTGGATTGAGTTTGGCTAACTTATAAAGGCTAAATAAATCCACAATCCTGAATTCCTTCCATTTAAGCTTTGTCGTCTTGGGTGCGTACCCCCCCCCCTGAAGAAGGGAGATCGCATCGATTTCAGGCTCTTTGAGCTTGAAATCGGTGAAACCCGTAATTTTCAGATAAGCTTCCAGCTCGCTAATACGCTCAGCTTCCAGCTCGCGTATTAGCGACGCCATAAAATCAAAGGCGACTTCGCCATTTGCTATGGTTGGTAAACTAATTTTGATATCTTTGACTTTCTTCCAACTTGCCATATTACCATAAGAGAAGAGCTCACTTAAGTAAAAAAGTTGTGTGGCAATGTAGATACCTTCTAGCCGATTTAGTTCTTTTAAGATAAAAGTTAAGGCAAATACTCGTGCGTGAGTAACCATTTTATAGGGATAATCTCTATAAAATACATTACCAAACATATCAATGGTTATAGTATTTGCTTTGATAACTTTGGCTTCAACATTACTATATCCAAGAATACCACAATTATTTACGCCAGAGGTAACAACAATATCACCTTCTTCACTTAAATCTTTTTGCTGTAAATCTGTATCTCCATTTTCAGAAGTAAATAATTCTTCAAGTTTATACGTTTTATACTCGCCTCCGTTTGCCAAGAACTCGTCTTGTAACGCTTTCAAACGGAGGCTTATGCTTTTTTTGAGCTTTTTTCCTTTCCTTGAATTACTTGTGCAACTTTCCAAGCTAAATACTCCTTAACTGTAGCCTGAAAATCTTCTAAGCGTGGGGTTGTATTTATTTTCTTATGTTGGTCAAAATTCCAATCAGCTCCGCTGTCTGTGATGAAGTCCTCTACATAGATTTCAGACAAGTCCCATAAGTCTTTACTAACCTTAGCATTCAGTCCCGCCTTATAAATTTTAATAATGTCGGCATAGCGTTCCGTTGGGTTATCTTCCTCGTAGAGGTCTCGTTTTGTTCGCTTGTAGCCGTCTGAACGGAAATCAATGAATTTGACTGTCTTTTCGTAGTCGTGTTTCTCCCACGCACGGAAGATATAGATGCTAGTTTGTACTCCTGCCATTGGTTGGAAGAGGTCAGTGGGCATTTTGATACTTGCAAGCAAGCGGTGATTTTTAAGAATTTGTGTATTGCTTGCGATAGCCTTGCCAGAGCCTGCACTATCTTGAATAATAATTGCTGCTAAACCGCCTACTTCCATTTGTTCTAAGCCAAAAGCAATAAAAGGCATTCCATTTTCCTCAAAACTAAAAGGCGGATTCAGCAGTAGGCGATTAGCCTTAAAATTTTCATATAGTTCTTTAGGTGTGCTGAAGGTATTGGCTTTCTGTATCTTACTTGAGCCGTCGCCACGCAGAATCATATTTGTAGCAGCAAGCGTAAACATCTCGGCATTTAGTTCAATTCCAAGGAGTTGCTCCTCTTTAATTCGTTTAATAGCGGAGATTGCTTCGCTTGTATTCTTGCCATAACGCTCCTCGGCACAAGTAATCATCTCTTCCATTGAGGAGATTAGGAAGCCTGCCGAACCTGTGGCTAAGTCCATTACCCTACAATGTTCGTCCATATCCAAGATTTGGGTCATCATCTTCGTTACGTAGGGCGGAGTAAGGACAATGCCTAACTCCTTACCATCTCCAAGGGCATATTTAAGAAATTCAGAATACAATTCTCCCATTATATCCAAGTGTCCCTGCATAGCTCCGATAGAGAGGTAGATATTATAATAGATGTAGGCAAATATCTGTTTGCTAACGCTTGCTTCTCCATTTAGCTCTTTGCTTACTTCTTTATCAAGTTTAGTCAGTTCATCTCTTTGTTTGTCCTTAGAAATTTCACTAAAAGACTTGAGCATAAGTTCCTTTTTGCTCTGTTCAATGCCTTTTTCATTTAGATATTCCTCAATTTGATTGAAGATAACAGCACTATCACGACTTTTTTCACCTTGCGAACCTTTCAAATCTTCAGGGCTTAATCCGTCTTTTATATTAGGAATATCTTGCATAGATAGGAGCATACCCGAGACATACAGCACACGCTGAGGTGCGGTGATGCTGTGGTTGTGCATTAGTTTATTAAGCTTTTTGGCTTTCTCGCTTAGGTCAGCTTTGCTCTTAATCAAAATGTTGTGCTTTTCATCTTCACTAAGCACGCAATCTTGATAAAAGGCTGTAAAACTATTTTCGTTCTCCAAGAAGTCAAGCGTTTTATATGCCTCTAAAAATTTACAAGAGGAGAAGTTTGAACCAAAAACATAATAGACTTCTATTGTTAAATTCTCCCTATTATCTCCTGCTATACCTATGGCAATGGCTTCAGAATATTTGCCACTACCTATTACAGAAGTAGCGTAGTGAATAGCTCCGTTGACGGCAAAGGCTTGGATAGATTTTTCGTCATCTTTGATTGTACTATCCTTCATTGCTTTAAGCTTTTTTAACCATCGTTTATTTTCAATAAGTACAGGGATTTTATACTTACTTTTATCAGAGCTATATTTCTCTATCGAGAAGTCAGGCTTGCCAAAGTTTGTTTTGTTTTTAGTTTTAGCCGAACCTTTGAGTGCTTCTTTAAGATAGTCGCTCATAGATGACTCTTGAGACCAATCCGTTCCTTTCTTAAGTCCTAATCGTTGGAGTTCTATCTTTACGAAGTCGTTTATATCGTCTTCTAATTTATATTTTGCCATTTATTTCTTTAGCTTTATTTACTAACTTTCCAAAGATACAAATTGTCAGCCTAATTTAAGACACAAGCCTAAGCTAATATCATATCTAAATACGACAAATCGCCCTCACGGAGGGTTTTATTTTTCTTGTTCAAATATTACAAATCGGAACACTCGCAAACCTCATCCTTAGGCTATTTTTAATTGCTTGTTTATCAAAGGCTTATGAATACCCTTGATCTGTTAAAAAAGTTTCCCCGAAGACTTTTCAAAGTTTTCCGTGTAAGTTGAAAAAGTTTCTGGGAAAACTTTTTTGACTATTCCCACACACTTTCCAAACTTAGCCGAATGCCACAAATCGGAACTGCTTTTAGTTAATAATTAAGAGTTATTCTGACATATAAACCGTTATTTTAGCGTTGCCCTGTCCCAAAACTAAGGCTGCAAACATTAGATTATACTTAAATTTTAATGTGTTTGCTCTGTGAAAAAAGGCGAGGGCGTACCATTTCGGCACGCCCTCGCTGTTACTAATTTTAGCCTAAGATAGATTACAATACCTTAACTGGTTCTGTTAGCTGTATGGTTGCTATCTTTTTATCCCCCTTATTGACAAGTCCGTCCATTCCTTCTTGCTTAGAAAGATTTTTAACCTTCCATTTGCCGTCGGTATCTTGATATTGATCCTGATCATTAAGTTTGTAATATACCACAAGCCCTTCACTATCAGGCTTAACATTAAGCATATTATTGATGAGTTCGTTTTCCGAGCGAGCTACATTCCAAACCCTAACTTCGCACATCTTTCCGTAGAATGGTCTCTGTCCCCAAGGGAAGCCGTGAACACGACCAATCCAGAAACCTTCCCAACCCATTAAATCAAACTCTCCAAGCGACCATTCACTTTCGCCAACTTTATTACCATTGACATAGATACGAGCCTTAGAAGACGCTCCGTCATAAGTGAAAGCTACGTGATACCACCTATTAGTTTCTAACTTATCAGGCGAATTGAATTGCTTACTTCCTGCAATCTGTATCAAGTCTTTGGCAAGTCCTCCTCCTGGGTCTCCGATACGGAAAATAAGTTTACCTTCTCCTCCCATTATCGTATTGTTACCTTCTAAGCTATCATTCCAGATAAGTGCTTCATAAGTAACAGAAGTGAACTTCATTGAAGGTGTAAACGGCACTTTAATACTATTACCATAATAACCTCCACTACCAAAGTTGGCAACCTCCATAATGCGAATAGGCTTAGACAAAATTAAGTATTTCATCTCGTTACCAAGCACAATCTCGTCAGACATTACTTTAATCGCAACGATATAAGTATTGCCTTCTTTAACTTCTGATAGGTTTTTGAGCGTGAGCTTTACAGGTTCTGAGAATAACTTATTGTTATTGATATGCACTTCTTTTTTGTCTAAGCTAACAGAATTAAGGTCTAATAGCTTGTAGTCCGTGCCATACTTAGCGTTATAGGCATCAACAGCCTCTTGCCCCTCCAATGAATAGCTCAATGAGACGGTTGCATCCTTCAAAGCCGTTAGCCGTACGTTAATATCAAAATCAATGCTCGCTTGATTCTCTACTTGAATTTTAGTAACGGACTCCTCGAAGTACACCTTTGGTTCAAGTAGTTGATCTTCCAAAGATGTGCAGGCTAGCATCCACATCATTAAGAATGAGACGCTTGCAATCTTTAATATAGCTCTGTACATAATTCTTATTTTATTAGTTTTTGAAAGAGAAAGGAACTACTTTTTATTCTTTTCTTTCCACTCATTAAACTTCTGCTGATTGATTTGTATGGCTTGACGCATCCATTTATAGTCAGGGAAATTATTGTAATCATTATCAAAACGATAAGCTCCAATACCGCCTTTATAACCCTTACCTTTCTGACCCTCTGGAGGCACTATCTCTGCTTGTCGCAAAAGATTGCCTCCGTGAGCGAATGAAAGCTCAAAGTTCTCCGTAAAGATTAACTTCTCTGCATTGATAGACGCTTCAAAAGTTGGATTAGGTAGTCCATAAGCTTGACGAATGAAGTAGTCAACGTATTTATTCATCTCCTCTGGCAAGCCCCAGATTTTACCGTCAATACAGATAAGCTTATGTCCCTTACCTTCGGGGTCTGACGCAGGTCCCATATATTTTCCTAGCTCACGAACGAACATAAGAAGTTGTTCATTTGTCTGCAAAGTGCCGTCCATATCAAAGACACCTGAACCAATTTCCCAGTCAATGTCATAGCCGTCCCATTCACTCTCTACAAGATGATCGTAAAGAGCTTTGGCAAACTTAGCCATTGCTTTAGAATGGTTTTCGGGATTTGTGGGGTCTTTGGGGTCTATTCCCCAGTACTTCCAACGAGCTTCTACTTTTGCTTGCTTAGTCTTTGCTTCAGACCAACCTTCTTGTTTGGCTTTATCATCTATACCTGCATAGACTTCCTCTGGCGTATGTCCTTTGCCGATATACGAAAGCAAGCTCACGGCTAATAGCTTTGTCCCTTTAACCTTTTGGACAAACTCCTTGTCTTTTCTCTGTTCAGGTGTTAAGTCTTTCTTATGTGGTGCTCCACTCCACATAGAAATAATATCCATACTATCGGGGACAGCACTCAAATATCCTTTTCTCATAGAGCCATTTGGCGACCAGTTAGAGAACCAGCCGAAAGCTACAGGGCGAGCATTGTTGATAGCACTTCTTTTATATTCTCGGAGCTTAGCATAATAGGCTTCACTCTTAGCATTATTCATTGATTGGTATCCTCCATTATGGACAAGGTCAAGAGGCTCAACTTCAGTCCATTCCTTACAGCCGACAAAAGCCAAACCGATAAATGCCCAGCAGATGATATTTAATAATTTATTCATAGTAGTATAATTTTATAGAATTATTTATTCCACCAAAGATTGGTAGCTCCGTTGTCAGCTCCTCCGAGAAGTTCTACCGCTTTGTTGTATGCCTCTAGCTCTTCTTTTGTTCTGTTGGTTTCGTAGTAATGCAAACGACGTATACCTTGAGCAGAACTAATAATACCATTACTTTTGTTAGCAACAACTTCTGTCATCTTTGGATAGCCTGTTCTTCTCCACTCTGTCCAAGCTTCAAAGCCATTAGGGTATAGAGCAATCCATTTTTGAGTAATGATTTTCTCAAGCTTCTCTTCAGTAGAACCAGTAAACTTAGCCGTTACATCACTCGGAGCAGAGAACTTTCTACTGATACCCGAAACGCCAAGTAGATTAACTTCAGCTGGTTGTTGATTACTGTTCATATAGTTATCAACATCTTCGGAGATATTGTTTTCTGCAAAAGACATTGCGATACCTCTTTTGTACCAGTCCTCAGCTGTCCCACCAACGTTGTAGCCATATAGAGCCGCTTCTGCACATAGGAACATTACTTCAGAAGTCCTTAACCAATGAACAGGAGTTGTTCTCTCAATGTTAGGCTTTGAACAAGTATCAAAGTTAGACCTCTTTATTCCCAAACCTGGAGGTAAAGGGAAGTATTTGCCAGCAAAGGTATCAATAGCCTGTGATGCTTCAGACTGTCTGTAGTATTTACTTAAACGAGGGTCTTGATAACCTGCCAAGTAGCTAAAAGCAACTAAACCCATTTTAGTTTCGGCGTATTGTCCTGCTGTGCGTTCAATTGGATTTTCAAACTGAAGTCCTAATGCCGAAGATATAGAAGCTCCGTCTTCAAGAGCCGACATCACGCCCAGAGGATTATTCACTGCAAGTTCGGCATATTTCCTTGAAAGCTCAGGACTTGCTACGCGGAGACGCATCGCCATACGAAGCATCAAAGAATTAGCATACTTAATCCAACGAGCAGTATTCCCCTTATAAATCAAGTCGTAATTAGGGAAAAGCAAAGCTCCTTCTTGATGAAAATCAGATAAGACTTTAATCGCTTTCTCCAAGTCGTCCAACATCAATTTATAAACCTCCTCTTGCGAATCGTAAGGAGTGATAAACAATCCTGAACCTGCCTTAGCATAAGGAATAGGACCGAAGAAGTCCGTGGTCTTATGCCAAGCAGATATTTTTAGGATTTGTGCTAGAGCAAATGGTACTTCATCCTTTGTTCTGTCATAAATTTTCTTGATAGAAAGCCAAGGAGAGAAGGCTTTAGTATAAGACTCCTCGTAGGAAGCCTTAACCCAAGCGTTAATCAATTCATAGGTTGTATGATTACGTCCGCCAGCCCAATCTGCATTTTGAGCAAAATAGCCTGACCACGTATCAGGGCCAAGGTGATAAGCTGTTTGATAAGCGTTGATAATATCCGTTTTATTCGCAGACGTTCCGACAGGTACGACCTGTCTCTGCAAAGCTTGAATGAAAGCTCCGACAGCTACACCGTCTCGTTCTGCCATTTCTGGCGTTACACCCTGTTGATTAGTATTGATGTCTTCAAAACTTTGGCACGAAGAGACAAAAGATAGAAGAAGCACCACTAAGCTATGTTGTATAATATGCTTTATATTCATTGTAGTAGGTGTTTAGTTTGTTATAAACTCAATTTCAGACTCGCACCAAAACTTCTTAAGCTTGGTTGCATAAAATAATCATTACCGATACCATAAGTTCCTGTAGAAGCAGTTAATTCTGGGTCGTAAGGAGCTTTGTTATAAATCATAAGTAGATTATTTCCTGTAAGCGAAAGTGTTAATCCTTTTATTCTTCCCTTGAAGAGTCTATCAGGCAAGCGGTAGGCTAAGCTAACGCGACCTAAGCGGACATTAGTCGCACTATAAGTGTAATGACCAAGTAGATTAAACTCTCCCGAAGCTGCAGTATTCTCGTAATATGTTTTAGCGTCGTAGCGTCCTTGATTAGGGATTAAGACACCTCCATTATCTCTTGCAATAGCAGATGCTTCAGATACACCGAATCTATCTAATATCGCTTGTGTTGATGAGGTAACAACTCCTCCAAAGCGACCATTCAAAGTGAATGCAAGACTTAGCCCCTTCCAAGCAAAACTATTACTCCAACCTAGAGTAAAATCAGGGTCTGTGTGTCCTAGATAAACAGGTTCTCCTGCTTCCATTTGAATTTCCCCTGTTTCGGGAATGTATACAAAGCCGTTTCCGTCTTTTTTGAGGAATTTATTCGCATATATATCATTGATACTTCCTCCGACTTTTAGTATAGTTCGGCCATTTCCTTTGGTAACCTCATCAATGTTAAACGTTTGATTAAGATTAGGGTGCTTGTAGTTCTCTACCATAGAAATGATTTCATTCTTATTCATAGAGAAAACTAAGTTGCTTGACAGCTTAAAATCACCCAAATCTCTTTGATAGCCAAGTGCGGCTTCAATACCTTTATTCTGAACATTTCCTGCTTGAAGATAAGCGTGCGTATAACCAGAACTTTCAGGCATCACACCGATGAACGTTTGATTATAAGTGTTAGACTTATAGAGTGTAACGTCAAGGGATAAGCCCTTAAACCCTTTGAAATTAAGTCCAAGTTCATACGATTTTGTACGCTCTGCCTTGAAGTCTCCATAAGGATAGATAGTACTAGGTTGTAGCGAACCGCCTTCTATCTTATCTGTATAAGTTCCTGGAGTTAAGCCTATTTTAGAAACAGGAGAACCAACCTGAGTGTAAGATGCTCTAATCTTCAAAAGGTCTACAAGTCGTCCCATATCAACCATTTCAGAGATTACACCAGATAAACCAATAGAAGGGTAGAAGAACGAAGGTTCTGCTGAATTAACGAGACGAGAATTCCAATCATTTCGTCCTGTCATACTTAGATAGAGCATTCTATTCCAACCAACTTCCAAGCTCGCAAAGGCAGCGATATTACGCACTGCAAGTTCACCTCCTCCTTCTCTTGGAGCTCCTTCACTAGGATTGATGTTACCAATAGTAAACATATTAGGAATTAACTGTAAGTTACCTCCATAACCTGCCATATTTGACTTGAAATCAGAGAAACTTGTTCCCAAGTTAGCCACAATAGAGAAGTCTCCCAAACGTTTATCTACATTGAGCAAAAGGTCTCCATACATTTGTTGGTCGTTGTTATCTGAATAGAGATACGAACCTTTTTCTCCTGCCCACTTTTCATTTGTAGAAGCATAAAGGTCTCTATGATAATGACCATAAGACTTATCCAAGCGGAAACGTCCCGCAACGTTCAACCAATCTAAGATGTCATACTTACTACTGATTGTAAATATATAACGGTCTTTCTGATTCTCATTGATGTTACGATAAGCTGTCCAATAAGGGTTTTGCACGCCAAATACTCCTTCTGTAGTAGGCCAATACTGCGTATTTATCTTACGAGTAGGGTCGTAACGCTCAAAAGATTTTATAGCTTCCCAGTTTTCGCCTCTTGGGAAAAGATAAGCTGCTACAATAGGATTGAAATATTGTCCTTGTGAAACCATATTTCGGTCTTTCTGATAGATGTACTGAGCTCCTAGAGTGATGCTTAACTTATTGTCAAAAAGTTTGAGCGTATTGTTTAGGTTAAAGTTATATCTTTTGTAAGCATTATTAGGAACAATCCCTCCTGCGTTAGTTGTTCCGATAGAGATATAAGTTTGATTCTTTTCTGTGCCGAAAGTCAGGGCTGCATTATTCATCAAACTAGTTCCCAAGGTGAAGAAGTCATCACGAGGGTCGTAAGTACTTGGTGTCTTAAGTTTATCACCCCAACTTTCAAAGCTTCCTGCTTTATTGCCATAAGTATTTTGAAATTTGGGTGTAATAAAAGGTCTACTCATCTCAAAAGAAGAACTAAGGTCAATGCGTAATTTTCCTTCTGTTCCTTTCTTCGTTGTGATAAGGATAGCCCCGTTAGCCGCAGAAGAACCATAAAGAGCCGCCGCAGAAGGTCCAGACAAAACGGAGATTGAGGCAATGTCGTCTGGGTTGAAGTCTGCAATGCCCTCCGAACCGACATTCTTACCTTCCATAATACCACTATCTGTACCCGTAGAAGTGTTGTAGATAGGCATTCCGTCTATTACGTAGAGGACACCATTACTTCCTTCAATGGATTTAACCCCACGCATAATAACACGCGTTGCTCCTCCAATACCCGATGCACTTTTGTTGATGCTAACGCCTGCCACTTTGCCGTCCAAGCTATTGATAAAGTTAGCATCTTTATTGGTCGAGAGCACATCTCCTTTAAGCTCTTGGACGCTGTAGCTTAAGGCTTTTTCAGACCTTTTAATCCCTAGAGCTGTAACAACCACTTGTTCAAGGAGTTTATTATCCTCTTCCAGAACGACATTGATTACCTTGCGTCCAGAAATGCTAATATCCTTACTTCGATAACCAACATAGGAAAACGTAAGCACCTTAACATTTGCAGGCACCGTTAGGCTGTACGCTCCATTTAAGTCTGTTAAACTGCCGAACTTCTCAGCTCCTACAGGGATAACTTGCACTGCGATAAGTGCTTCTCCATTAACATCCTTTACAGAACCCTTAATCTTAAGTGTGGATTGCGGAAAAGCAGAAGTTAATCCGCCCAACAAGCAAACAACCATTAAAATGGTTTTGCTATAAGCTAATAACCTTCTCATAAACACATAATTTTAGTTAATAATCAAATCTGCCCGCAAGTTAATAAAAATAGTAGACTAAACAAGTGCTTTTTCGTATAACTTTTCATTAGCCTAAATACCACAAATCGGAACACTCGCAGAGGATTTTATTAAGCCTTTGATAATCAAAGTTATACGACCAGCCTGATTTTGTTAAAAAAGTTTCCCCGAAGACTTTTCAAAGTTTTCCGTGTAATTTCAAAAAGTTTCTGGGAAAACTTTTTTGACTATTCCCACACACTTTCCAAACTAAGCCGAATGCCACAAATCGGAACACGATAAAATTCCCCTCTGTACGAGGAGAATTACATAAATATAAATTAGCTTAGTGTGAGATAGGACAAGAAAGAATTTTGCCTAAGTTTTAATGCAGTTGTCCCAAGTTAACGTGAGTTCGGTCTAAGGATTTGTATATAAGATATTGGTAATTAAACAATTCCCCCTTCGGAGGGGGAAGAGCCACGTAGTGGCGAGGGGGAGGAGAAGGCAATTGTTATGCCTTTTCTATAAAATCATCCCTCCCCTGCCTACGGCAGGTACTCCCTTGCCTAAGGGCGACCTTCGGTTCAAAGGGAGAGTTGCATATAACTTTCTTATAGTCAGCATCTAAAACAATTATCTCTTAGACCGAACTCACGTTAAGTTAAGAGGGGGAAAAGAGAGGAAATGTAAGTTCGGATAAGGGGAGAGAAGCTTATTTACGACCAAAGTCGGCAGGGATTTCGCCCCAAGACTTCGTGTCCCATTTGAGGATAGCTCGCTTGAAGCTATGCTCACGCAACCACTTTTCGCCACGTGCCACGATTTCAAAAAGAATCTTATTCTTCGGCACTCGTGCCAGCTTAGTTTTACAAACTTTCTGCTTGACCCAGCCCATTGCTATCTTACTATCGGAATAAATGTGTAGCTCATCGCCTGTACCTTCCTGCTCAAGGAAAGCGAGCCCGTGTACTAGAGCAAGAAACTCGCCGACATTATTCGTTCCCATTTCAAAAGCCCCTTGACGAAATACCTCGTACGACGAGCCGTCTTCATTGACCCAAACGCCACGATACTCCATTAGACCTGGGTTGCCAGAGCAAGCAGCATCTACACATAGAGCGGGGAGCAAAGGCTGAGTGTATGAGGTTTTGACCTCATCTCCTTTAGAACTTTTGCGACTTCCTTGCGTGGCTCTATCCTTAATATAGAAATGATAACCTTGACGGAAAGCTTCTTCAGCTTCGGCAAGACGTTCAAAACTTTTATACTTTGCCTGTGGATACCCCTTCGTATTTCTTTGGCACTCGTCCCAAGTAGAGAAAATGCCTGTCTGCATTCCCTCCCAAACAACGTAGTATTTTTGTTTCTTTTTCGCCATAGTGTTAATCGTTTTTTAGATACGTCCTCCACACAATACCGCCAAAACCTTTGGTGTAAATCTCTTCATTAGATAAAAAATAGTAAGACAAACAGCCAAAGTAATCAGCGGAGTCAAAAAATAAGCAAATAATCTGCCTAAGCCATTCGTGTAAAGTATTGTGCGAGAAAAAGCTCCCTTAATCCAACTCTCAATAAAGATTAGATGAGTAGCGTAGATAAAGAAGGTTGTTGAAGCCGCTGTATGTATGTATGTATGTATGTATGTATGTAT
>PDWI01006016.1_pt1 | contig 15421 bp, 15 predicted proteins | sample 1430891 | NCBI WGS metagenome assembly PDWI01 (sample SAMN01162508, study PRJNA174530) | Oral metagenome, whole genome shotgun sequencing project. | biome: Marine environment; feature: Marine mammal; material: Swab sample of the gingival sulcus; isolation source: swab sample of gingival sulcus... | reverse complement strand
AATTTTTGTACTCTACCTTACTTTCTTTTTCTAAAAATGCTAATTTAAAATCAAAGATAAAGTAAAGTCCAAATAATATTACTAGTATACCTCCTATTATTCTAAATATACTTCCACTTCCTGAAAAGGTATTACCTAGTGCAGTAACACCAAAACCTAAAAGCATATTTAAAGTAGTAAGCCCCAGCACAAATCCAAATGCGTTAATTAGTAACTTTTTGTTGATTTTTTCGTTGTTTAAATCGCCAACTGCCTCGCCTGCCAAATATCCAAAATAAACTGGAAGAAGTGGCAAAATACAAGGTGTAAAGAAGGACATTATCCCCCCGACTAAAGCAACACCGTATCCTACATTCATATTTCTTATCTTACACCAAATTCTAAAAATTTTTATAATTACTTTATAATAATAATTTATATTTTCAATTTTTATTAAGCTCTATCAAAACATCAATAGCCTCTAAGTAACCATCAAAACCCTTACCTACAATAGTCTTTTCACAGACTTCACTAAGCACCGATTTGGCTCTAAATTCCTCTCTATTATATATATCTGAAATGTGCACCTCAACAGTCTTGACTCCAACACTTTCAATAGCATCTCTAAGAGCATAGCTATAATGGGTAAGTGCACCTGCATTAATTACAATTCCATCAATTTCTTCGTATCTTTCTTGAATCATATCTATAAGAGCACCTTCATGATTAGACTGAAAACTCTCCGTTTCTATCCCGAGTTTCTTGGCATAATCTATGATCATATCATCCAAATCTTCTAAGGTTCTACTTCCGTATATCTCCGGCTTTCTCTTACCTAGTAGATTCAAATTAGGTCCATGAAGAACTAATATATTCATCAAATCATCTCCACTATTTCTTTGCAAATATTCTTTATCTTTTTATCCGTCGTTTGAATAATCAAGTCCGAAGCATTTTCATATAAGGATTGTCTCTTATCCATCAATTCATCAAAGACTTTATCTACATCATCAACCATAAGAAGTGGCCTCTGCGAGTCCTTAGTTCTCCTCAAAAGCTCTTCCTTTGTAGCATGTAAAAATACGACCTTATCAAATTTTCTGATAGCTTCTGCTTCAACACTCTCAACTATGCCACCACCAGCAGCAAGTATAAGACCATACCTACCTTCATAGGAAGTAAAAAGCTCTCTTTCAATCTTTCTAAAATACTCCTCGCCATCGCTGTCAAATATTTCTTTAATACTCTTATTTTCTCGCTTTTCTATCTCTGCATCCATATCTACAAAGTCCATCTTAAGCATCTTACTAAGCTCTCTGCCAACGGTAGTTTTACCGCTACCCATAAAACCTATTAATATCATGTTTTCCATTATTTCCCTCGATATCCGACTCATCAAAAAAGTTTTTGACTTATTTATACCTACTTCTCTCCCTCTACAAAGTCTTTAAAAACCCTGTAAGCTCTTTTCCACTCATTTACACTAAATTCTAATCCAGTCCATATTTCAAAAGACTTTAGGCCTTGAAAAAATAACATATCTAGTCCATTTATATTCTCAAGACCATTTTTATCTGCGAAGTCCATACTCATAGTCTTATGCGGCGAATAAATCATGTCCATATAAAAAGTCGCCCCATCTATAAGTTCATCATCAAGTATTGATTCTTCCAGAAATCCTTTCATGCCTACCGAAGTAGCATTTATTAGAATAAAATCATCATACTTATTATCTTTTCTAAATTCATCATAGCTAAAGCATTTAATACCAGTATCAAAAAACAATCCAATGTCATCAGCTATTTTTTTTGCCTTTTCTAATGTTCTATTTACGATAATTATTTTGCTGGTTTCATATTTTGCAGCCATATAAACCGCAGACCTAGCAGCACCACCAGCACCGAGCACGACAACAATTCTATCCTTTACCTCTTGATCATTTTCTAAAAGTGCTTGATAAATACCAACAAAATCCGTATTGTAGGCAAATATCCTACCCTCTTCTACACTTAACGTATTAATAGCTCGAATTTTTCTTGCATGAATGTCAATTTCATCAACAAAATTAAAAAATTCTTGCTTATATGGTTTTGTTAAATTAAGTGCACTTAAATCATCTTTTCTTAACTTTTCAATAATTTCAACTGGACTATTAGAGTTTTCGTATAGACCATATTCTAGCTTAATCCCCTTCTCATCAGCCAAAATTTTATGCAAATAAGGTGATAGGCTCGCTCCAATGTTCTCTCCAAAGAGCCCCGCCTTAATCGTCTTATCTGAAGTCATATCTCACTATCCTTTTATCGAATTGAAGTAAAAAATTCTCTATTTTTCTAGATGGCTTAGTATACCACATATCCTTCAATGAAATAGGCGATACCAATATGCTTCTAATTTTTAAAAATTTACTAACTAATACATCTGTCATTAATTGATCTCCAATAATAACTGTATTACACCTATTTATTGTGTGCCCTTTTAAGCTCCTTCTAACTTTAAAGGGGAGAGGTTTATTAGAATTTGCAACAACGTGGAAATCTAAATTTTTACTAAAATAAGAAATTCTCTGATGTGTATTATTCGATACCAAAAAAATTGTAAAACCTAATTTTTCAATGTAGCTAAATAACTTTATAAGCCTTTTATTAGGCTCGCTCTCGTCATAACTTATAAGTGTATTATCAACATCAAAAATTATGTTTCTAATACCCTTTTCATATAGTTTTTTGTAGTTAATCTTAAAAACGCTTTCAGCATAAATATCTGGAAAAATGTTCATATTTGCTTTCACCTTGTTTAATGTATTTTTCTTGTCACTTATGAGTAAAATATAATAAATAAATCAAGTAATTAAACTCTTACCCATCATAAACAGTTAATAAAAATTATATCATAAAGTTTTTAATATTTAAACTTTTATAGTCTTTGTTTACATTTATTTAATATAATACTAGTTGGTATAATTAAAAATCCAAATATGTGGAAATCCGACGTGATTATATCTCTTGTATTTCTAAGACACATATCTCAATTTATTAGGTCGGGCACATCAAAGCAATCTTACCGTTAGGGAAGTTGTCGCAGAATTTGCTTACAAATTCGAGAAATCGGGATTTCGCATAGGAGCCAAAGACTTTGAAAAAAATGAAATCCGATATTCCCTACAGTTGCAATGGTGTTATTAGCTTTAATTATGCTTATGGGATGATAATGTCGGATTTCATTCCCCACTAAATAAGCCCCTGCACAGAAGCAAGGGCTATACTTAAAATTATTTTTTCCTATTATCAATCCTGTTCTCTAAGAACTAATATATAAACATCGCTATATTTTAAACCGTCATTAAAGTTCGCTGGTCTTGTTCCGTTAAGCACCGATACATATTCCCAATCTCCAATTTGCGATTCTAAAAGTGGCTTACCCGACATTACTTTAATATCAACAATAGGAGCTCTGTTATCATCCTTTGTATACCACAAGTGAACACGTTTGCCTGCATTTCTATATTTTCTAGGTATTTACATTAACTTTTCTAATATCTTATTACTTCTTTCTATGAACTTAGTCATCCTATCTGCTTCTAATGGTTTATGACTAATCATGGCAAGGTCGTAAATATGAGCTAAGAACAAATTCAAGTCTTCTTTCTTTTCTTCTACATCCTTATTCTCGATAATGAATTTCACAAGATTATTTTCCTTGTTTAAAAGTAGCGTTTCATCAGATGGCATATCCATTCCCATTCCCATAAAGCCATACATCTTACTCATGTCTTGCATTCTTCTGCTCTGCTCTGCAAGTACTATTAAGGAGGAAGTATTCTTGTCCTTTAATTGTTCTAGTTTTACCTTTACATCAAGTCCAAGATTCTCTTTATACAAGTTATGTAAGCTATTAGCCACTTCTTCATTTGCCTTTATGCTTTCCTCATCAAGCTTCTGTGCTAAAACATCTTCTATGTCTGCATCTATTCTAGCAAAGGATACACCTTCATTTTTCGCTTCAATGCTTGAAATAAAAGCTTGGTCAATTCTATCAGTTAAAATAACAGCTTCTAGTCTAGCCTCTTCAAACATCTTAACGTATTTAGCCTGAGTGTTTTCATCAGTAACATAGAAAACTTTCTTCTCAGTCTTCTCTTCATTTCTTTCAAGGAACTCATCAAGACTCACATAATCACCTACAGTAGTTTTATAAATAATCGCAGGCTTAACCCTATCATAAAACTTCTCATCTCTTATGCTTCCATATTTAATAAATGGATTTATGCTATCCCAAATGCCAGTATACTTTTCTTTATCATCCTTAAATATTTCCTTTAGCTTATCAGCAACTTTTCTAGTGATATAATTAGAAATCTTTTTAACAAAACCATCATTTTGCAAGAAACTTCTAGAAACGTTTAGCGGTAAATCCGGACAATCCATTACCCCTTTAAGAAGTAGCAAATATTCAGGTATTACCTCTTTTACATTATCAGCTACAAAGACTTGAGAATTGTATAGTTTCACCTGTCCCTCTATGCTTTCAAACTCGGTGTTAATTTTAGGGAAGTAAAGAATTCCTTTTAAATTAAATGGAAAATCCATATTTAAGTGAATGTGAAATAGTGGCTCTTTAAAGTCCATAAAAGTCTCTCTATAGAAGTTTAAATAATCCTCATCACTGCACTCATTGGGCTTTTTAGTATAAAGTGGCGCAACCTTATTTATAGGGCTTTCTTCTATCTTATTGCCTTCATCATCCACTTCTTTTGCATCTGCATTTTTAAAATATATTTCATATGGCATAAATGAACAATATTTACTAAGAGTTTGTCTAATTTTAGCTTCGTTTTTAAACTCCGCTCCCTCTTCACCTAAATGAAGGATAATATCTGTACCCCTAGTAGTCCTACTACCTTCTGCAATTTCATACTCAGTACCACCATCACACTTCCAGTGAACCGCCTTAGCACCTTCTTTATATGATAAAGACTGAATTTCTACATAATCACTTACCATAAAAGTAGAATAAAAACCTAGACCAAAGTGTCCTATTATCTGCTCATTATCAGCCTTATCCTTGTATTTATTTAAAAAGTCTTCTGCCCCAGAAAAAGCTATTTGGTTAATATATTTCTTAACCTCTTCTTCGTCTAGTCCAACACCGTTATCGCTAATTGTAATAGTTCCCTCTGCTTCATTGTAGACTATATCTACTCTAAATTTTTCATCTTCAGCAAGGTCTAACTCACCCATTCCATTTAGTTTCTTGATTTTGGTAATGGCATCACAAGAGTTTGATACTACCTCCCTTAAAAATATGTCGTGGTCGGAATATAACCATTTTTTAATTATTGGAAAAATATTCTCACTGTGTATACTCAAACTTCCTTTTTCCATAGTAACTATACCTCCTAATATTCTAATCATTAACCATTATAGTAAGTAAATTATTAAAAGTCAATAAAAAATTAGCACTCTTTGACTTAGAGTGCTGATTTTTTTGTTTTAATACTACTACCTCTATAAATTTACTATTTTAAATACTTAATCTTAGCTTTCTCTACACTGTTGGGCATATCCGATACTTCACACTTTCAAAGCAAACAAAAAGCACCATCGGTTAATTAAAACCAACAGCACTTATCTTTAATTCTTATTTAGACTCTTTTTTACTATCTTTTTTTACTTCTTTTTTGCTTTCTTTTTTATCTTCTTTTTTGGAGTCATCTCTTAAAAAATCTTTTTCAACTTTTCCAGAAATAGCTGTCTTTTGAACTGGTACTCTAACACTCTTAGTTAGTCCAAATTCAATTATAAAGATTCCATTGTTGCTTGTGTCAACGACTTTTCCAAAAATTCCACTATTTAACAAAACATTATCCCCAACCTTAATTGAGTTTTGCAAAAGTTGTAACTCTTTTTGACGTTTTCTCTGTGGTCTAATAAGCACAAAGTACATAAAAGCTATCATAGCAACCCAAATACCTACCATTATCCATGGTGATTGAGCTTGTCCTGCACCTGCTTCTAATAAAGTAATATAATTCATTTAAAATCCTCCTTTAGATCCTTATACTATACTATATCAATAAATTATAAAATTGTCATTATATTTTTGCAAAAAAATAAAAATGCACATTGCTTTAACTAAAATTATATTAGCTAAAAAATGCACATTTTAATACTATCTACTTTTATTTCTCATCTTAACTTGTTGATTTAAACTTATAGTTCTGCCATTGTTATCAAATTCTAGGCTAAGCTCAAAAAGATTCGCAGTCTTCATAGTTCCATTTATAGGTTCTATCCAGAAATTACTCACATTTCTTGATAATTCGTATGTTTCACTATCTATCGAATTAATTATTTTCTTATCCGCTTTATTAAAATCCAATATGTACTGTTTGTTTACATAAACATCATTTTCCAAAAAATCTGAATTTAAAATAATTCTAACTACCTCACTCTTCACTACAAGATTATCTAAATCATCAGAATCATATGTTATGTCCAAAAGACCATCGTTAACCATTATACTCTCGATACTCGTAGCCTCACTAAACAATGAATTCAACTGATTAATAGCCATCTGACTCTCATATTGCACATCCATTGTCTCTCTAGAACTTTTAAAACTTTTTATATTAAACGAAAGCATAGTTCCTACTAAGCCAACTACAATGCTAGAAATTAAAATCGCTACCAAGAGTTCAACTAAAGTAAATCCTCCATTTTTATTCATTTAATATCACCTTACCATTCTGCTTAATAATATTCATAGTAGCAACTTTATCATTATACTTTATTTTATAAACTCCATAGCCACCTGTTGTGACTCTTCCAGTAGTTGAATCAAAGCTGACACGAATCTCATCTAGCCTATTTTGACTTATTAAATCACTAACTTTGACATCTGAACCACCAACAACCTTTACAAATTCGAGAGTTTTAGGTATCTTAACAAGTGATATATCAACAGGTGCTGTATCTCCCGGCTTTAGCGCTCTCTTATAAAGCACTATCGAATCTCCCTCATCAGCATAATCAATAGTAAACTCTAAGGCACTTTTTTCAACTTGAAGATTTTTTGCACTTCTAATTTCAGTTATTACCTCAGCCATTTTAGCATCGACATTCCTATTAAAAACAAAGTTCAAACTAAAGGTCACAAATCCCATAGAAATAGAAATAATAGCTACTACAACTAATAGTTCAACTAAGGTATATCCTCTCTCATCTCTAATCATTACTCAATCACTCTCCAATGTTTAAAACTCAAATATCTGTCATAATCAAGTGTGTTGTTATTGTTTATATTACTACTATCTGTCGATATATGAATATCTTTAAAAGAATAATCTTCTAAATGAATTGCATCCATTGCCTCATTGCTACCATAATTACTAACATCAAATAGCTCGGTCAACTGCTCATCTTTATATATCATCTTCGCCATTCTTCTTTTATCCCTCTCATCGAGGTAATAATTTATGATACCTAAAGTACCATTATTTATAGTTATATCACCATCCGTGATGATTGATCCATTAAAAGAAACATTACCATAAATATTAATATTTCCTTTTCTTAGAATTATTCCCTCACAAGGAGCACTACCTAAATATATATTATTAATATCTGAAACTCCACTATAGCCTGCACCATATATATTAAGCACATCATTAGTAGCAGAAAAATTCTTTAAGACACGGCTTGTATCAGTAGGAATTTCGTTAATGCTAGTAAATGATAATTCACTCATAACAGTATCTAGTTTAGTATACTTTTCTACTGGGTTCGCATTTTCAACATTTGGTTGCTGAGCATTTACAGTCTCTGTAGCTACCTTATTTCCCCTCTTTCTCATGTAATGAAGAAGATAAGGATAATCTTTATTTATTTTTCTTCTCAAACTGATAGCCTGTCCTAAGTTTTGCATATTATTAGGGTCGCTTGAATCACCTACATTAAAAAACTTACCGCTACCATCATCACCAATCCTAAGTCCTGTGGTATAAATATACTTATAAATATTTACACAGCCTTTTCCATTAGTCAAAATGTCATTATTGGTATCTACATATTCTTGAAAAGCAAGAAAATACGCCTCTCTATCATTTAACTCACTCGTCGAGGAATCTACAGTACTACCACTCGCAAAATCAGCAGTAGCTCCATTACCTGACAAAATAGTCTGCCATGATGGATTTCTAATATACTTATCTACACTTTCATTTTTATCAGATACACTTCCATCAAAAACATTATACCTGCCCTGAGTCAAAAAGTTATCTGAAATCAAACTATCAGCTATAGCTTCATCAAATTTCCAAGTATATACAAAGGCATTTTGCTTAAAGGAAACACTTTCTGCCATCTGGAAGCTTGGTGTTCCATTGATATGAGAAGTCCCCCATATCATAGTTCCACTAATAGGTTCATTATTATAGTTATTACCCCTTATGGTAATAGCAGCCGATGCAGGACTATTGAACGTTTTTGCATTTATGACAATGGCTGAACTATTGTCGTGACTAGATGAAGAATCTGAGCCATCAGAAAATCCATAATAACTGCCTTCAATATATATCTTACTACCATCGCCATCAAGTTCAAGGTCATCCTTTGTATAAACATCACCTATTACCCTGATTCCACCTCTGCTTCCTTCCTGAGTAATAACTGTATTTGCATAGATACTTCCTAGTTCAACTAGAATATTAGAATTAGAATTAGGTGCTAATTGAACGTACTCCCTAGAATAAATATTTCCTCTAACTATAACATTACTATTTTCATCAGCTATAAAACCACCAAAACTCTTGGGGTCATTAACATTATTACCCTTTCTTCCCATTGCAAATACATTACCCCTAGTAAGAAGCTGAGCACTACCTTTTAATTTAATATCACCATTTGCAACTAAGGTATTTTGCCAAATAGGGTTGTCCTTTACCTTTATTACTTCTTGAACAGTCCTAAGTGGATAAGTCTTTCCAGTATCATGTATAACAATATCAGTCTGTATTACTTTTTTTGTATTGTCATCATACAAAAATTCACTTTTAACACCAGATACAACAGCCGTATCACCGTCATCTTCAAAAGGCAAACAAGCATCTATTGTAATATTAGCACTTCTACCACCTTCAATGGGCTTATAAGGATCCAATAACTTATCCTTAAGCGACCTAGAAAGACCATTTAGTTTCAAAATACCAACATTCATATATTCCCTAAAAATCCTCTTATACTCCGCTTCAGAGGCAGCTTTAAGAGCACTTTGATTTAAATTATAGTTTTCATCAAAATAGCCCTTTTCATCCTTATATTCATCATATTGCGGATGTGCAGTAGGGTCATTAACAATCATCATCTGACCATTTACAATCTTGCCAGTGGTATAAGAAAATATCTCATTTATCTTATTCATCTCATCCTTCATGTATTCATCAGTTTCTTGCTTACTAAAATCCAGACCGCTCCTCACTACATCACCTAGCCTAGCATATACCTGATCTATACCTGATTCTGAATAATACTTGCTTTTTGCAACTACCATATCGCTTTTTTTCATAGATAAATTCATCATGGACATAGAAAGAATAGCTGCCCCTAATATTGATAAAATACTTACTGTAAGCATAATCAAAAGTAATGTTGAACCTTCCTCCCCCATTACTTTTTTATTAAACATATTAAATTTGTCTCTTAGATTCTTACCTAAGCTATTCATTCGTTACACTTCCTTTTAATTCAAGTATCAAATCTCCAGAACTTTTATCCAATACTTCAACTTTTGCAGAAACTAAATGTACATTTACATCGGAAACTCTCTTTAAATTCCTACTGATAGAAATTTTCCCAGAATTAATCGAGAAATTGTATTTTAAGTCATCGTTCCCATCTTCAAAAACATATACTTTAATCTCATCCAAAAGCTGACTATAAATTTCTACATCTGTGTTCTCATTAGTATTTGGCACCTTATCACCAATATCAAAGGCTATAATCTTTTGATCAATATCAAAAGTAATATTACTTAACACAATCCCATCATCAATAACTTTTAGATTATATTCAGATGTGTCTTTTAATGCACTAATCTCAATAGTTCTTTTGGTAAAGGTAGCAGGATATATCGAACTATCTTGCTCTACCCCATCGCTATCATAAACGAGTATCCCCGATTTTTTGTTATCTATATCTATGGTAAAATCAACATCTAGCTCATCCTCTACCTCAGGCAAAATCTCATTATTTCCAGCATCGAGTGGCCTACTATACAAATCATCTTCATCATAACTAAGCCTTACCATATACTCATCAGGAATCTCAGGGAGTAATAGAGCAGCTAAATCATCATCACTGCTTAAAACTATTTCTCCCTCGCGCTCTGAACCAAGAGTAAATAATTCCCTATATTCGTCTATACTTCTAGCCTTTATATTCTCCATGTACATAGCACCCAGTTTGTTCACCCCCAGCATTTTCTCTGTTTTAACTGTGTCCTTTGTAACATTGGTAAAAGTATAAGATATAGGTATAATCGCTATTGAAATTATAAGAATTGAAATCAAAACTTCAATTAATGTAAATCCACTCTCTTCTTTCCACATATCTACCTTACCTAACTTTAAACTTACCCTCTGTAATGCCGGTACTAAACCTAGGATTGTCCGAATCCTCATCATATAAGTTTATATAAAGCATATCATCCGTCTTATTCCTAAGATTTAATATCACACCTACTTTATCATCTTTTCCTTTTCTCAAACTAGAATAAATATCTAGTTCTAGAGCATTACCCTTATCGAATAAACCTTTTTTAGTAATACCATTCATAAAGTATCTAGCAATGTACTGCTCACCTTCTTTTAATATTGTTATATCAATATTAACAACTTTGTTTTTATCTAGCTTAATAGCATTATCATTCGAATCATTAGCCATACCCACAGTTTGTGCGGGAGCATCAGATGAAGTTGGATGAACATCAATAAATACATCACCCATAGCATCTTTTATGCCACTCTTCTCATCTGTTGCACCAAAATCATCGCCTTCTGAATTTTTTTTCTCAAAAAATCTATCCTTGCCCTTAGGTACAGCATCAAATTTTGGCTTATTAGTATTTGTTGATGAACTAATACCCATCATCCTAAGCTTAAACGAAACATCAACCATAGCAGGCTTTTCTGAAGACTTAATCGACAAATCGTCTACGACTGTTTTAATCTTATAGTTATTTATATATTCAAGAACACGCTTTAAGGAATCATAAGTCATAGTGCTTTTAAACTCTAAAGATTGAAAAAAACTAATATCTTTGTCTTTGATATTTCCATCTTTTTTCATTTCTTGAAGTTGATTCGCTTCTAGTTCAAAATCTGTTCCATCTCCAAAATTTGTTGCTACCGCCTTGCTCCTTTCGCCTAGCATAGTAGTTACCGTTTCATCATCCTTTACTGAATTATCATCAGCGACAATGTTAAACATTTGAACAGGCTTAAAAACTAAATTATTTATTTCTACACCATCTATATCCTTTTCTATATCAAGGGCTAATCTCATAGAACTCTCTTCACTAAGAGTCGCAGGATATTTTTTTAAAATAAGTTCGTTACTCTCTTCTAATTCTTGGATTTCCTTTTCAATATCTTCTCTCTTATTTTTATTTTTCAATCCAGCAATTTCACTCTCAAAACTAATTATTCCATCCCTAAGCAATGCTATATTTTTAACCATTGGATTATAAACGAAATAGTAAAAAATAACACCCAAAATCAGTATTATAACAATGGCTAAAATAGTTTTTTTACTCTTCATTTTTTGCCTCCTTAGTTTCCTCTAAAGCAGGTTGCTGCATAAAATCACAACTAATCGTAAAATTATATTTTTTCTCTTTATTCTCAGATTCACCTTCACTTATGGTAATACTTGGAATAAAAGCATCTGCAAAAACCGTTTCACCTTCTATCTCTATCTTCTTAACTTCTTCTAAGTAATTCGCTATACTATTTTTAGTATTTGACGTACACGAAATAACCACACCTTTTTCATTTACTTTCATAATAGAATAATCAATATCCTTAGGTGTACGTTTTTCTAACTCTCTTAAAATATCCACAGATTTATAATCATTTGAAAAAGCATTTTCTAATTCCATCAAAAACGTATTTCTGAATTTTAACTGCTCTCTCTTTGCAATAATATCATCTACATTGTCATATCCTTCCTTTTCGCTCTGCAATCGATTAAATTCTTCTTTTAATTTTAAGCTTTCACTAAAAGGAATATACAGCATTGCCCCACCTAGGGCGATTATCAAAACTATTATTGCAGCTATGGCTCTATTACTCTCTTTACTTCTTTTTCTTTCCAAAAATGACTCAGGCAACAAATTAACGTCAGAATAAACAGCTCCGATAGCATTGGCATAAATGTTTTTCTTTTTATTGTAGTTAGAATCTTTAGATTTTATAGTACTTATATTATCTAGCATCTTGGTTTCTATACCAAAATATTTTGCCATGTATTCTTGTAAGCCCTTAATATATGCTCCCATACCACTAATATAAATAGTTGAAACAGGTTCAACATGCTTACTAGAATAATAATCTAAAAGTCTAGCAATACCGCTAATTACAAGGTTTATAATCCTTATTACCTTACCAGTAAATGTATCTTGAAGACTCGTATTATCTACTATAAACTCGTTTTCATTAATAATTTCAACAGCTCTGTCATAGTCAACTTCGTACTTTTCTTTTACAATATCTACTATGCCCTTAATGCCATTACTAAGAGTTCTATTCAGTACGACCTTACCCTCTTTAACTATCGCAACAGATGTTCTGCTCCCACCTATATCTACGGTCATATAAGGTCCAGGATCATTTACGAGCAAGGCATAATTCATCATTGCATTCTCTGCATAAGTGATATTATCTATCTTAAGTTTTAATTTTTTCGCAAGTTCGACATAAGAATCTACTATTTCAGTTGGAACGACTATGGTATTTGTTCTAACCATCTTCTTTAGTTCTTCTTCAAATCTCTCTAAAACCGAATAGTTCATAGTATAATCTTCCAAATTTACTGGAAAATACTCTGCCGAATTCATTTTTATCACGGGCTTAAGCTTTTTAACAGGCAAATCTGGATAATTAACTTCCCTTGTTATTACCTTATTAGATGAGAGAGTAAAATTAACATTTTTTCCTCTTATCTTATTTCTAGTCATAGCCTCTTTTATTACTTTTGCTACAGCAGAAACATCAACTATCATACCATCACGAATTTCACAATCTGGCAAGTTTAAACTAACTGATTTTTTTACTATAAAGTTATTTTTACTCTTCTTATAAGAAATTATTTTTATTACGTCACTTCCTATATCAATAGAAATACCTTTTTTCATATCAACACTCTTTCTATAAACTATCTACATTAACAAATCAAAATACATACTAATTATCTCGTTACCAAAAAGTAAAACCGCCATCAAACCAAATGCCAAAAATGGTCCAAACGGAATCTTTGCATCCCTTTTTTTCTTCTTGCTCAAAAGCAATAAAACACCAATCAATGCAGCTACAACAGAAGCAATTACAAAACTAGCCAAAACATTTGCTGTGCCTACTAAAAGTCCACCAACAGCCATCAATTTAACATCACCCATACCTATGCCACCTTTGCTAAGGATATTTATAATAAGCAGTATTACAGATACTATAAAAAACCCAATTATGTGGCTTAGATAATTACCATCATAAACAGTGTAGGCAATCGCAACAATAAGAATGAAAATAATAAATTCATTTGGTATGATCATTTCCTTATAATCAATTATTGAAATGACTAGCAAGGTAGAAAACATAAGCATACAAAGGAGCGAAAAAACATTTAATCCATTAATGTAATATATAAAGCCATAAGCTAGGGCATTAATCAACTCTACTAATGGATACATTATTGAAATTTTTGTTTTACACTTTCTACATTTACCACCTATAGCAATATAGCTAAGTAGTGGTATCAAATCATACCATTTAAGCACGTATCCACAGCTAGTACAATGAGATCTAGAAAACATAAAATCTTCACCTCTAGGAACTCTGTATATAAGTACATTTAAAAAACTTCCTATTAATAATCCCAGTATTATGAATACCGCTAACATTTTCATCATTCTCCTATTATTCTTATATAGAGTAAGATTTCTCCTACTACTTAATTTATCGGACTATTTTTTTATAATCTGATAAAAAATTAGCTTGTCCTCATAAATTTTTAGAGAGGATAAGCTAATATATGAAAGATACTTCCCTCTTTCTTCTAAACTGCATAGCAATTTAGATTTTGTATCCTTGTCTAAATTTATCAATTAGGTATAAGAATATGCTTTCTTATTCAAATAAATTATATTTTTAATATTAATAACAGTTTAAAATTTATGTTAAGAGTTTTTTGAAATCCGATTTGCCCTACATCATAGAAAAAGATAAGTGGCTTAAATATGATTGTAATAGAATCTAAATCGGATTTCCACATAGTAAAAACTTTTATATAATGTAAAAATTTAATTATGCTAACAATAAATTTTAGTTTGAGATTAGTATAAGATTAATCAATTTCTAATCTGTCGACACTTGTACCTGCGGATAAAGAATTATATTATCATTGGTCGTTGTCTTTACAGTTACATTACCATTTCCATCATAGTTTACATAAAACCATCCACCACCTTTATATGTCTTAGATACTGGTTTAGGTAGTGTGCTTAAGTTATCTTCTAAATAATTTCTTAGAGGACCAGTCTGAGAACCTACAGCATGATTCGTAAATGCTCTATTATCTTCTGATTCTATTATCCACATAGTTACTGCATCAGCTATTAACTTAGCGTTTGCCTCATCCTTTGCCTTTCTAGACTTTTCCACACTACCTAGTAAATTTGGTACCGCTATACTAGCTAGAACTGCTAGTATTGCAATTACTATTATTAGTTCTACTAAGGTAAAACCTTCTCTATTTTTTAAGTTTTTCATAATATCTCCTTTCGAAATGAATATATCTTAAATTATTTTATACACTAATCTGTCGACACTTGTACCTGCGGATAAAGAATTATGTTATCATTGGTCGTTGTCTTAACTATTACATTTCCATTTCCATCATAGTTTACATAAAACCATCCTCCACCTTTATATGTCTTAGAAGCTGGTCTCGCCAAAGTACTTAAATTCTCCTCTAAGTACTGTCCTAAAGTGCTAGACCCATTACCTACTCTATAATTTGTAAACGCTCTATTATCTTCTGATTCTACTATCCACATAGTTACCGCATCGGCTATTAACTTTGCATTCGCCTCATCCTTTGCCTTTCTAGACTTTTCTACACTTCCTAGTAGATTGGGAACTGCTATACTTGCTAGCACCGCTAGTATCGCT
>PDWI01006014.1_pt1 | contig 15427 bp, 19 predicted proteins | sample 1430891 | NCBI WGS metagenome assembly PDWI01 (sample SAMN01162508, study PRJNA174530) | Oral metagenome, whole genome shotgun sequencing project. | biome: Marine environment; feature: Marine mammal; material: Swab sample of the gingival sulcus; isolation source: swab sample of gingival sulcus... | reverse complement strand
CCACCGGCTCCGGGTTCATCGAGCAGGAGCCGCCGCCAAGGATGATCGGATGGCTGTCACTGCGATCCTTGCTGTAGAATGGAATGGCTGCCAGATCAAGAATGGTCAGGATATTGGTATAACAGAGTTCGTACGGCAGGGTGATGGCAAGTACGTCAAAGTCGCCCAGTGGTCTTGACGATTCAAGGGCCCGCGGTGGCTCTTTTTTTTCACGCATCAGCTTTTCCACATCCCGTTCCGGGCTGTAACAGCGTTCTGCCAGACATGAAGGGTGCTGGTTGAGGAGGTGGTAGAGAATATGGAGCCCCTGATGGGACATGCCAATCTCGTACATATCGGGAAAAATAAGGGCGAATCGTGCCGGACAATCATCCCATGGCTTGGTGATGGTGTTATATTCGCTGCCCAGATAGCGGCCCGGTCTGGTGATATATGGTAAAATATGTTTTGCTGTCATTAGCTTTTTGAGCCAAAATATATGAATAATTAAAGATGTTTAGCATGCTTCATTTGACCGATCCTTTTTGTCTGGTTGGTATTGACCGGCGGAATATGTGAGCGAAATCCTCTCCTACTTACTTGAAATCAGATGGCTTTTCAAGTATGGATAAGGACTGAAAAGTTGAAAGCAGTTCTTTTGTTAAAAAAATATTAAAAAGACAAAGGTGTAGACTATGAAATTTCTCCGCACGTTTTGCTTATTGTCTCTGTTGTTTTTTTCCCTTTTGATCCCGGCTGTTGCAGCAGATCAGATGGTAGTTATTGAGTCGATCTCCAGTCAGCGGGATGATGTCAGAGGGCAGGAAACAGTGAACTTTAAGTTAAATCTGCTTACTTTTCCAAAGGTCTTTACCATTGAAGGAGAAAAACCCAGAATAGTGCTGGATTTTGCGGATACTTCTGTCTCGGACCAGGTTGATAAGGTCATTGAGGTCAACAGCAAATCTATTAAACGGCTGAGAGTCGGTATCCATTCAGGGGCTGATCCCAAGACCAGAATCGTTATTGATCTGGCATCCGGTTTAACAGCACCTTATGAGCAGAATTTTGACGAGCAGGAAAAAATCTTTTACGTCACTGTTTTCGATACTGCTGCAAAAAGATCTGAGTCTTTAGCTGTTGAAGAGAGCAAAGGCAGCGAGCCTGAATCGGAGAATACTGACAAGCAATTGCCCGAATCAAAAGAGGTAAAACCAGCCTCTGACCCGGTAGCCGTGATCAAATTGAGTGCGCAGGAAAAGAAACGGCTTCTTCCCCGGTCTGAATTTGAACAAGTTGATGGCGGGGTGACCGATCCAGAAAAGTCAAAGGAATCTGGGGCAGACTATAACTATCCACGTTCCGAGGAGGTTTTCGGTACTTCGAAGGAGAAAGCTGCCGCTCCGGCGAAAAAAGAGTCGGCTGAAAAAGTTGCTGAACAGCAGCCCGGCAAGCCACAAATTTTTGATATTGGGTTTGATGACAGTTCGAACAAGGGAGAGATGGTGAGCTTTAAGCTTAATGACTTTTACCCGCCTGTGGTCTTCGGGCAGGAAAAAGACAATCCTGGCGTTGTCTGTGATTTTCCCGATACCCTGCTGTCAAAAAATGTTCCCGCCACCATTGACTGTAATGGCGTCTATGTGAAGAGAATAAAGACCTCTTCTCATAAGAACCCGGACAAGATCAGAGTGGTGCTCGAGCTTGTTCCTGATAAGAATTATGATTTGCAACAGGTCTTTTTTAAAGAGGACAATTCGTTTGTGATTATTGTCAACAGTTTCGATGAAGGCTTTGTGCCTGAGGAACCACAGGCACAGTAATTACGGCATGATTTTGATCCTGTAGTGGGCTGGAGCTTTCAGAACCAGGTCTTCTTTTTTCATTGGAGCTGTTTTTTGGATTTGATTCAGACCCAATTCAAGTTGTGAACCAAACGGCAATTTGCTGATGTTGATTGTTGTTGGTTGGTGGCATTGACCAAGGCGTATGAAGTTGCTGTAGTCAAATTTTGCCAGGAGCTTTTCTTTTTCATTCAGCAACAGGTGTTGGCTGAGTTGTTGTTTGTCCTCATCCCAGAGATAATAATCGATCGTGTTGTCGGTGGAATGGTGTTTTATCCAGAATCCTTTGATCCCAGGTGCTTCGTATACTTCTATCCCCTGGTCGTTAACATCAGGAAGTCTGGCTGCCAGCCAGTTAGCCCATTGTCCTGATACAAATTGTGGTGCAATGTCAGTGTAAAGGGCATAGGAGACGGTTCTGCCATGGGTGAACTGTTGGTTGAGAACATCAAGAAACCTGAAGTAATTGCCGTCAGTGGTGACCGCAACCAGCGGCTGTCCCAAAGGATTTGAAGCAATAAATTTAACAGACGAGGGTTGCTGGGTTGTCAGATAGCCCGTGAATTTCTGGTCTTTTCCAGTGGTCTGAACGTGCACTTCAAGGTCTGCATCCCATGAAGATGGGCAGTTTCTTGTCTGAAGGAGGTATGATTTTTTCAGTTTCGGCAATACCTTTTCCTGTTGCTGCTGACTGAGAGGGGCACCGGTTGGTATCTGATAGGCACAACCCGACAGAGCAGCAAGACTGAGCAGAAAAAAGCCGATTGAGAGTTTTCTTTGGAGGATGATCATTTGCTTATACGGGGTAGATCGTCAAGTTTTTTCAGGATCATTGTTCGTTGTTCGTCGTCTTCTGCATCTTTCAGTGCCTGTTTATAGGCTTTTCGGGCTTTCAGGTACTGGGCTTTTACCATGTATACATCACCAAGATGAACGAAAACCAGCGGATCCTTGACATCCATCTGTGCTGCTTGTTCCAGATATTGCTTTGCCTTATCAAAATTCCCAAGCCTGTAGTGTACCCAGCCCAGACTGTCGCGGATATAGCCGTTTTGAGGAGCAAGTTTTGTTGCCTGCTCAATATAATCTAACGCCTTGTCGAGGTGGATGTTCTGGTCAGCCCAGGTGTAGCCGACATAATTGAGTGCCCCGACGTTATCAGGTTGAAGCAGAAGGACTTTTTGCATTAAAGTCATCGCCTGTTCTCTTTTCTTGTCCTGTTCGAGCATTACTGCCAGCTTGAAATGGAGAGAGACCTCTTCCGGATATTGGCTGATGCCTTCCTGCAAGATTTCAACGGCCTGTTTAGGAGCTTTCCTGGAGCTGTAAATATTTGATAACACATCGTAAAATGAAGGCTTGCGGTCGGCGGGAGAGGAGAGATGTTTTCGTAATGTTGTTATGGCAGTATCCGTTTGACCGGAGGCCATAAGGAGATTTGCCTGCAGTTGAACCGCTTTTTCAAAATCGAAAAAATCATTTTTGATGTCAGCCAGATATGCAAGTGCTTTTGTTTGATCCTTTTGTGCATGCAGGACAGCAAGTAAAAATCCGGCTTCGGATGCAGCGGGGGAATCAAGAAGTTTTTTCAGCCTGGCAATGGCGCTTGCCTTCTGATTATTGGACAGGTCGATTTTACTGATTAAAAGGTCAACGGTGTAACTGGGTGCTGTCACCTCTCTCATCTCAGACAGTCTGGCAACAGCCTTCTGTTTCTGACCAAGTTGCAGATATCCTTCAACCAGACCGAATTGCGCCATTTCATCGTAGGCGTCGGTCTGGATATATTCTTCATACAAATCAACCAGACCCTGAAAATTTCCGGTTGATTTGTAAAAGGCGGCTATCTCGTGAACCAGATGAGCAGACCAGTTTAATTGGAGTGCCGTCAGATAATGGGGTTTGGCAAGTTCCTGTTTGTTGGTCTGAAAAAACAGCCGAGCCAGACCAAGATGGGCCGGGAACATCTCACGTTCCTGGGCAATAAGTTCTTTGTATATCTTTTCTGCCTTGATAAAATCTTTCAGGACGGTATGGAGGGCTGCCTTTTTTAACAGCACATCCTTTCTCTCTGGTGCCGTTTCCAGGATTTGTTCATATAGAGCAAGGGCTTTTTGCTCCTCGCCTTTATCAAGATAGAGCGTGGCAAGGAAGAGTTTTTGATCGATCCGTTTGGTAGAAGATCTGGTGAGATGCTGTTCAAGATATGTAATTGCCTCGTCCCTTTCTCCGTTTTTGGCTAACAGGAGTGGAATCTTTGCCTGAATGAAAGCAGATTCAGGATCACAAATCAGAGCCTTCTGATAGGCTTCGAGGGATTCCTTGAACTGTCCACTTTGCTCAGCATGGGCGGCCCAGAGGAAATAAAAATAGGCACAGGATGGATCAATGCCTTCGGTTTCGGGCGGCTGTTTCTCGGTTGTAACCTCTGCCGGGGTTTGCCGGGGCTGATGATAACATCCGACCAGAATCACTCCGAAGATAAACGCTGTAAACAGCAGCACCATGTGAAAGGGTCGTTTCATTCAATTTCCGTTTGAATGGACAGCTTGAGTACTGTTTTTACCAGACTGCATATTTCCCGGTGAACCTGCTCAATGTTTTGCAGGGCATTAACTCGCCTGATATAAGGATATTTCATATTATCAAAAATCTGTTGTACTTTTTCAAGGTTTTCTTTCTGCTCAAAATCGTTGAGATTATCGCCTCGATAACTGGTAATTCGTCTGATACTCTCTTCGGGTGAAAGTTGAAGAATGAGTGCCAGATCCGGAACAGGAGCAAAATTGTTCTGCTCGACAATGGTTTGAGGATCAAATCCAATGGCACCCTGGTAGGCAGCCGTTGACAGGAAATATCGATCACAAAGGACGATCTGCCCTTTTTCCAGCGCCGGGTGCAGGAGGGTTTGTAGATGATCCATGCGATCATCGAGAAAGAGTTGGAGTTCCTCTTCTTTACTCAGGGTACTGCGCTCAAGAAAATGTTGACGAATTTTTTTGCCAAAGATGCCATCGGTGGGTTCCCGGGTTACAACAGTATCATATCCCTTTGCCAGAAGTTTTTCTGCAAGCAGCTGAATCTGGGTGGATTTCCCGGTTCCATCAATGCCTTCAAAAACGATCAGTTTGCCTTTGCGGTTGTTGTTCATAGCTGGTTTCTCTGTTTTCTCCTGCTGGCTATGGCGGCAGCAAGTTCCACTGCAGCCTGAAGACTGGTCTGGTCAGCGATGCCTTTGCCGGCAATATCATAGGCGGTGCCATGGTCAACCGAGGTGCGGACAATCGGTAAACCAATGGTCACGTTGACGCCATCACTGAAATGAAGCAGCTTGAAAGGCACAAGTCCCTGGTCGTGATACATGCAGACAACCGCATCATACTCACCTTTTGCACTTTTGTAAAATATTGTATCCGGGGGAAAAGGTCCCTGGGCGTTAATGCCGTTTTGGTGAGCCTTGTCGATTGCAGGGGCAATATACAACTGTTCTTCGTTGCCAAAAATACCGTTTTCACTGGCATGTGGATTGAGTCCGGCAACGGCAATTTTCGGGGCGGTGATGCCAAAATCCTGTATCAGAGAATTATTGGTGATGGCAATGAGCTCAAAAACTGCGTCAACACTGAGCAGAGATGATACCTCTTTCAATGCCTTGTGGATGGTGACCAGGGTGACTCGCAGTTTGTTACCTGCCATCATCATCGCATACTGTTCTGCTCCGGTCAGACAGGCGAGCATTTCGGTATGGCCGGGAAAGTGAAAACCGGCATTATTAAGGCTGCTTTTGGAAATGGGACAGGTGGTCATACCGGCGAAGAATCCGTCCTGAATACCTTTGACTGCAGTGGTGATGTAATCAGCCATTGCGTTGCCGGTGGTTTTGTCGGGCTGTCCCCAGATCAGTTTGTCGGCATCCAGACTGCCGACCTGAACGACCGGTATCTGAGTCGCCGGCAGAGGATCTCCCGGCTTCCAGGAGGTGAAAACAACTGTGGTTCCAAGTTCCCGGTTACATCTTTCAAGAACCTGGATATCGCCAACCACCACCGGAGTGTAGTGACCGCAATCGCCGGCAGTGGAGAAAAATTTGACCAGAATTTCAGGACCGATGGACACCGGGCAGCCCATGGTTATTGCTATAATATTTTGGTGTTGCATCTCTTGTTCTACCATGTTTGTTCCGGCGTAAAAGCATGTTCAATATGGTTGATTACCGGATTGTTTGTCTTTGAAAGTGAAATGGCAATAACGTCGAAACGGATTTGGGTGTCAGCGATATCATGCTGGGCAAGATAGAGCATGGCTACCTTGATGATCTGCTGTTGCTTTTTTTTCGTTACCGCCTCGTCCGGGGAGCCGAACGTGTCACTGGTGCGTGTTTTTACCTCGACAAAGATAAGGCTGTCACCCTTGGTGGCAATGATATCTATTTCACCACCTTTCTGTCGATAATTTCGTTCAATAACCAGGTAGCCGTTTTTTTTCAGATAGCCGGCAGCGATGTCTTCCCCGGTTTGACCTGTGTTTTTATTTTTGTTGAACAAACTGCTTAACCCCGTTAAATGAGAGGCGATGAAAAGGGCAGGGACCATGTTCGGCAATGGCTGAACGATGCTCTTTTGTCGGGTAGCCCTGGTTCTTGATAAAATTATACTGCGGATATTGCTCGTGCAGCGATGCCATTATCGCATCACGTCGTTCCTTGGCAATGATCGACGCTGCGGCAATGGAGGCACTTCTCGAATCCCCCTTGATCAGAGCTGTCTGGGGTACCGGACAGGGTACTTCAAATTTTCCGTCTACCAGGATGTATTCCGGTATGCCGTACTGATCTTCGATTTGGTCAATGGCATGTTTCATCGCAAGCAGGGATGCCTGGAGAATATTTATCGTATCAATTGTTTGATGATCAACGATGCCGACCCCAATTTCCGCGTTGATGGCGTAAAGATAATCGACGGCTTTAAGACGCTGGGTATGAGAGAGCTTTTTTGAATCTCGAAGCAGGGAGGTATCACAATTTTTCGGCAGAACAACCGCCGCCGCAACTACAGGACCGGCAAGAGGACCTCTTCCTGCCTCGTCTGTTCCGACCACACGACCTATATGCCTGCTCCACAGCGAACGCTCAAAACAGAGCGTATCCTCTTTAGTGTCTGGCGTATAAATAGTCTGGTTCACTCAAAAAAAACAGGTACTTCCCGGATCAGAAGTACCTGTTATTATGGGCGTAAAAATTAGCGTATGCTGCGCTCGCGAATACGTGCAGCCTTTCCGCGAAGAGCTCGAAGATAGAAGAGACGAGAACGTCTGACCCTACCACGGCTTACCAGCTCAATTTTTTCTATACGGGGGTTGTGCAGGGCAAAAGTTTTTTCAACCCCGACACCGTGGGAAATCTTTCTTACGGTATAGGATGCGTTCATTTTACCACGCTTGCGTTTGATAACCACGCCCTGAAAGATCTGTACCCTCTCCTTGGAACCCTCAATAATGCGGATGTGTACCTTTACGGTATCACCCGGGCGAAAATTGGGGTGATCCATTCTCATTTGTTCTTCGTCAATTTTTTGAATTATGTTACTCATAACGTCTTTTCCGGTTGAAGTATTAATAAATTTCCACCTGTTCGGTTTATATACAGTATTTATTCCCTACAGCCAAGCAATCTATCTAAAATAATCGAAACTGCCGACCGGACTGAGAGATGATTGTATTCTCCTTTCCCAGCAATCGGCGGCAAATTCAAGTCTGCCATGTCCATAACCTCTGGAGCAAGGCCGTGGGCTGTACCAAAGAGGAGCAGCATTGGCTGTCCATCCTTGATCATGTTCCTGCATCGCCTGAAACTGACTGAATTTTCACGGGCGATGGCGCTGGTGGTCACCAGCTGCGGCTTTTTGCCGCGTATTCTGGTCAGCTCGTCCACTGTCTGTTCAATGGAGGTAGAGACTGAAACCATATCAAGAGCACGTTTTCTTGCCGGGTTGTAGGTTGCACCATAACCCTGTTGCCAGTGCGCTGTAATTTCCTGTATCAGATCATGTTGATCTGTGTACGGGGTGACAAGATAATAATGACCAACCCCAAATGTTCTGGCAGCCCTTGCGATATCATGGATATCGAGATTGGTCACTGCAGAACCGATCTTTTCACCAGCCTTGTTCAGCACCGGATAGTGGATCAGGGCAATATCAACGCTGCTTTCCATGTTTCTGATCCCCTGCCATTGCTGTTATTTTGTCCCAGAGCTTCTGTTGTTTAAGAAGTTTTATCTCGTTTTTCTCAAACCTTACATGCTGGAGGAGATCTGGTCTGCGGGTCATGGTTCTTTGAACCGATTCGACGAAACGCATCTCTTCGATTTTTTTATGATCTCCAGACAGCAACATTTCCGGCACCGTTTCACCTTCAAATTCCCTTGGTCTTGTGTACTGGGCATGCTTTAACAGGCTTCTGCTGAAGGTGTCGGTTTCAAATGATTCGGCAGCGCCAAGAACCCCCGGTAATACCCTGGTGACGGTATCGACAATGATCATTGCGCCAAGCTCGCCTCCGGTCAGTACATAATCACCAATGGAAATTTCTTCATCGACAAAATTGTCGATAAAGCGTTTATCAACGCCTTCGTATCTGCCACAGACCAGGATGAGATGGCTTTGTTTGGCAAGCTCCCTTACCTTTTTCTGGTCGAGTTGGCTGCCCTGGGGTGAGAGCAATACGACTTTGCCGGCACCATTGCGGTTGATTGCCGCTCTGGTTGCAGCAGCTAACGGTTCCGGCTTCATCACCATCCCGGCTCCGCCGCCAAAGGGGCGGTCGTCTGTCATCTGGTGTTTGTCCAGGGCAAAATCACGGATATTGGTGACATTAATCCTGATCTGGTTTTTTGCTCTTGCCTGACGTATGATCCCTTCATCTAACGGTGAATCAAGCAGATGCGGAAAAATCGTCAGGATGTCAAATATCATGTGAGGCACTGTTTTTTTATCCTCACCTGTCAAACTCCCCGGAATTGATGTCCAGTAATCCCGGAGGAGGGTTTATAACAAGACCCTCTTTTTGTTCTTCGATGATTATATCTCTGGTAACTGGAACCAGATATTCTTCACCCGTCCCGGTAATGACCAAGATGTCCTGGGCGCCGTTTGAAAACATTTTTTCCACCTTGCCCAGAAAGTCGCCTGTGTTTGTGTGCACGTCACGACCGATATAATCCTGCCAGTAGTAGCTGTTCTCTGCTACCGGCGGCAATTTGCTTCGCTCAAGTAGAAGCCCCATGCCGACCAGTTGTTCAGCATGATCTCTTGACCGGATCGAGTCAAACCCGATAACAGCAAATTTCTTGTTTGTTCTGCATGATACGATGCCCAGCGGAACAGAAATTTCGCCTTCACCCGTTATCAGTACGACTTCTTTATATGCCTTTATGTTTTCCGGCTGCTCAGAATAGGGATATACTTTTACCTCTCCTTGCAAACCGTGAACCTTGACAATCTTTCCGATGAGAACATACTGCTCATCAGGAAAAGCAAAATCACCAGCAGACATCCTCGTACCGACTATTCAACAATAGTGAGTTTGGAAGTCTTGTTTAACTTTGAAGCCGTTGCAGATGCCAGCGAACGCATTGCTCTTGCTGTTCTTCCCTGTTTGCCGATGACCTTTCCCAGATCATCCTGGGCAACACGGAGTTCAAGTAGAACATTGTCGTCTTCTTCGGTCTCGGATACCTGTACCTCATCGGGTGTGTCAACAAGGGATTTTGCCAGGTATGAAACGAGTTCTTTCATTGCCTATTTAGCTTCAGCCTTTGGCAGCAGGGTCTTTACGGTATTGGTTGGCAACGCGCCCTTACCAATCCAGTGGGAAAGCTTGTCCTGGTCTACCTTAATTTCAGCCGGCTCTTTAATTGGATCGTAAGTGCCAATAATATCAAGAAATTTTCCATCACGTGGGCTTTCACTGTCAGCCACGATTATGCGATAAAAAGGCTTCTTTTTTCTGCCGAGTCTGGTTAATCGAATACGTACTGCCATTCTGGGTTTTTCCTCCAGTTATGTTTAAAAAGCAATAGGAATAACGCAACCGTTTGCGTCATCAATTATCTTCGCATGCCTTTTGGTAATTTTCTGCGTTTTTTGCCGGTAAATGCACCGGGCTTGCCACGCATTTTTTTCATCATTTTCAACATTGCAGAATAACTCTTCAATACCCGGTTGACATCCGCCACCGTGGTTCCGGAGCCAGCCGCGATTCTCTGCCTTCTGCTGGTGTTGATAATCTTGTGGTTTCTTCGCTCTTTCAGGGTCATGGAGCGAATTATTGCCTCAGTCTTTTTCAGCTCTCTTTCATCGGGCTTGGGCGCGTCCTTGAGCTGCTTGAGCTTGTTCATTCCGGGCACCATGGACAGAATCTGATCCAGAGAACCCATCTTTTTGATCTGCTGAATCTGGTCGAGGAAGTCTTCGAGGGTGAACTGGCTCTTTTTCAGCTTCTGGGCGAGCTTGTCCGCCTTCTTTTTGTCAACAACCGCTTCGGCCTTTTCAATCAGGGTGAGAACATCACCCATACCAAGAATCCTGGAAGCAACCCGATCAGGGTGGAAAACTTCCAGGTCGTCAAGGGTTTCGCCAATACCTATAAATTTAATCGGTTTGCCGGTCACCTTTTTAATGGACAGGGCGGCACCCCCTCGGGCATCACCTTCCATCTTGGTGAGAACAACACCTGAAATCTCTATGTCCTGGTTAAACTTGTCGGCAACGGTAACCGCATCTTGACCGGTCATCGAGTCGGCGACAAACAGTACCTCGGAGAGCTGGACTGTCTGCTGAATCTGTTTGAGTTCTCCCATCAGGGTTTCGTCGACATGCAGACGACCAGCGGTATCAAAGATGACGGTATCATAGCCCTTGCTGCGGGCTTCTTCCACCGCCTGACGACAGATGTTTACCGGGTTCATTTCGGTGGTTGAGGAAAATACCGGGATGTCAAGTTTTTCCCCAAGTACCGTTAACTGTTCGATAGCAGCAGGGCGATAAACGTCAGCGGGAACCAGAAACGGCTTCCTGCCTTTCTTTTTGAACATCGAAGCAAGTTTTCCCGAGGTGGTGGTTTTACCTGAACCTTGCAAACCCGCCATCATAATGGTTACAGGCTGCCTGCCATCAAGACGTATCTCCTGAGTGTTTCCACCTAAAAGCTCAACCAGTTCTTCGTGGACTATTTTGATAACCTGTTGACCGGGCGAAAGGCTTTTGGATACCTCCTGACCAACCGCCTTTGCTGTGATGGTGGCGATAAACTCTTTTGCAACCGAAAAGTTGACATCCGCTTCCAAAAGCGCCATGCGCACTTCGCGCATCGCTTCCTTAATATTGTCTTCGGTTAATATACCGTGACCCCGAAGCTTTTTGAAGACGCCTTCAAGCCGGTCTGTTAAGTTTTCAAACATGGTCGCAGTTACGATGTTGTTTTAGTTTAAAGTCAAAATACTGCATAAAAAAAACAGGTTATCGGATGTGAGGATGTCATTCTGAACAGATAATACTGACGAGACAGCCCAACACACCAAAACAAAAAAGAAAAAAAATACTTTGAAAGAATGTTTTTGTCAAGAAATGAACGGAGGCAGTGAAAAAAAATCAATTTGGAGAAAATTGATCGAACAAAAAGAGATGTTTATCGTTTTTTGAAGCCATACATCGGCAGATAGACCAGAATGGTCGGGAAGAGGAAGAGAATCAGGGCGAACCATACGTATTTGTGGGTTGGATTGGGAAAGGTTCGGCAGGAGATGTCTCTGAAAACCACAAAGAGTAATCCCATGTTTATGATCAGTGCCAGCCCTGTCAGTGGCAGCAGGTAGACGAGTTCCCGCAGCTCGGCAAAGGAGAGGATGGCATAAAAGAAGCCGCCGGCAAATAGAATCGAAAAAACCGAATATATCCTTTCAAAGGTATTCATTGTCGTTGGCAGATGGTTGTCCGGGCGAGGCTGCTGGGCAGTTTTGCTGGTTTTGTTTACAATAAAAATTCACTGATAAATTTTTTTCGCCATCCAGTGTAAAGTTTAGAGGATGCAAGTTTCTCGGGACTGGTCAAATTTTTCACAAAATATTTGAGATCCGAGGTGCTGCCAAGAATGTTTGGATCAACGCCCTTGATATCGCTCTTGAGACGAATCATTTTGGTTAACCTTTCCAGATCGTGTTTATTTTTGTCCGATAGTTGAGGGGGTTTAAGCGATTCCGGTCGTTCTTCCCGAGGACAGGCGATACCCCTGGCCACACAGTCTAGAATGTCTTCGAGATATTTTTTACCCGCCTTTTTTGAAATACCACTTTGTTCAACTATTTGTGATCTTTTGGAAAACAGGTTCCTGGCGATTTTGGTCAAAACCGGGTCGGGAACAATATGACCTCGGGGTTTGTTGGTTTCTCTTGCCTGTTTTTCGCGCCAGGCAGCAAGTTCTCGCAACACGGCAAGGCTTTTTCGGTTTAAGCCTTTTGCTCCTTTAACCTTGGTGTATCTCTTGTCATCAGCCAACTGCTGGTAAGCAAGTGAGCTGGGAAAATACAGCAGTTCCTCTTCGAGATATGACTGAACCTCCGGGCTGTAGATGCGTGACTGAAGGACTACTCTGGCTGCCCTCAGATAACGCACGTCATCAAGGGCGTATTGTATCTGATCATCGCTCAGTGGGCGTTTTAACCAGTTGGTTCTGGTTTCACTTTTTGGTAATGAAATGTCAAGCAGTTCATGGATGAGGTTGCCGAGAGACAGGCAGGAGGATAAACCGCAAAAACCGGCCGCCAGTTTGGTGTCAAAAACATTCTCCGGTGCTGAACCTGTGGCCCGTTGCAGTATTGCCAGATCCTGTGGAGCGTCGTGAAGAATCTTGACTGTGCTTTCATCCTCAAGTAGAATTCCCAGAGACGACAGATCTTCTATCACTGTCGGATCAATTAAAAAACACTCGTCGTTTGAGAGAGCCAGTTGAATCAGTGCCAGTTGGGGATAATATGTTCGCTCCCATACAAATTCAGTATCAAGAGCCACGTGGTCATTGACCAGCGCCCGTGATATTAACGATTCCAATTCTCTTGTCGTAGTAATCATAAAACTATTTTCCATGGTTGAGGAATTAGTATAATCTTGTAACTAAAAAAAAAACGAATAAAATACAAGGAAAATTTCTGAAACTGTGAACGTCTTTGGCTTTTTAAAACAATATCTTACACTGTTTTTTATGCCATGATCAGCATTGTTGCCCGGCGTGAGTCCTTTGTGATGTGGGGTTTCGGTGCGTTCCGGGAAAAGAGGTTGATGGATGGAATCTACCTGTTGACATGATTATGGAGAATTACTACTCTGTTATTTCTGACGTTTTTTGTTGTGGCAGTTTGGCATCTGTTCTGTTTGGGAATATGTGAAACATGAATATTTCGTTTGTTCAAAAAATTGGTAATAACAGCCTCTATATCCTGAGAGATCTCGGGCGGATGACGATTTTCCTGTTTAGAGCGTTGGTCGGCATGGTCAGAACACCGATTCGGGTGAGGGAAATCCTCAAGCAGATCAAGTTTATTGGTGCCGGCTCTCTTGCGGTTATTTTCTGTGTCTCTGCCTCTACCGGAATGGTTCTGGGACTGCAAGGGTATTATTCCTTGCACAAGTTTGGCGCGGAAGGCTCGTTGGGATCGGTTGTGTCCCTTACCTTGATCCTTGAGCTGGGACCGGTGCTTACCGCATTGATGGTTGCCGGTCGGGCTGGTTCTGCCATGTGTGCCGAGCTTGGGATAATGCGTATTTCAGAACAGCTTGATGCCCTTGAGTGTATGGCGGTTGATCCATTCCGCTTTCTGATCAGCCCCAAATTTCTCGCAACACTCATTTCTGTCCCGCTGCTTACCGCCCTTTTTAATGTCATTGGTCTGGCGGGAGGTTATGTCGCAGGGGTTGTGATGATGGGGGTGAGTTCGGGAAGTTATTTGAATGGTATGTTCAGCAGTGTGACCAATCATGATTTGCAGTTGTGTTTTGTCAAGTCTGTCGCGTTTGCCCTCCTTCTGGTCTGGATCAGTGCCGGTCGCGGGTTTTTCGTAAAGGAAATACGTGGCGCCGGATTTGGAGCAGAGAGTGTCAGCCGGGTTACTACCCAGGCGGTGGTGTTGACTTCCATAGCCATACTGGTGTTTAACTATTTGATTACGGCGGTGATGTTATGAGCAGTACCGTTGAGTTTAAGGATGTGTCTAAATCCTTTGTCAATAAGGATGGTGATCGCCAGAAGGTGCTGGATCGAGTGAATTTTGCGATCTCTCCGGGCGGGACGACTGTTGTCGCCGGCGGCAGTGGACAGGGAAAAAGTGTTACCTTGAAACTGATGTTGGGTCTCTTGAAGGCTGACAGCGGACAGGTGCTTGTTGACGGCGATGATGTCGGCAGGTTGAGAGGTAAAAAACTTGAGAGAGTACGGACCAAATTTGGTGTTCTTTTCCAGGGTGGTGCCCTTTTTGATTCTCTGTCCGTGTATGACAATGTGGCATTGCCGTTGAGAGAAAGAACCAGACAGACAGAACAGGCTATCAGGCAGCAGGTAATGGAGTCGCTTGAGCAACTGGAGCTTGCCGGTCATGAAGAGAAATTCCCTGCCCAGTTGTCGGGAGGGATGCAGAAGAGGGTTGGTCTTGCCCGGGCGTTGCAATTAAAGCCGGAAATTATGCTGTTTGACGAGCCGACCACCGGGCTTGATCCTGTGATGACCGATGAGATTTACCGACTGTTTGCCCGAACCCAGCGACAAGTAGGGTATACTTCAGTTATTGTCAGTCATGATATTCCCAAGGTCTTTAATCTGGCAGACCAGGTGATAGTTCTTGCCGGTGGTAAAATTGATGTTTTTGACGACCCTGAAACAATTCAGTGGTCGAACAAACCCCATATCCAGGACTTTGTCAAAACGACTATGGGGGAAATTTATCAAAGCTGCAATGTGGAATAAAAATGAAAGAAAAAAACATTGAGATAACGGTTGGCTTGTTTGTTTTGCTTGGATTCTCAGCCTTTGTCTATTTGGCGTTGAACCTCGGAGAAGTACCTTTTTTGCAAGGACATTCAACCTATGAGGTTGTTGCCGAATTTGACAGTGTTGCAGGGGTTAAAAAAGGTGCGTCGGTACAAATTGCCGGTGTTGTTGTGGGCAGCGTGACTAAGGTTTGGCTGGGTGCTGATGATCTTGCCTATGTGTCGATGAGGGTAGATAATAATGTCAAGTTGCCCTCCGACTCGATGGCATCGGTCAAAACGCAAGGGATTATTGGCGATAAGTTCATCATGCTGAGTCCGGGTGGTGATGAGGAATTGCTGAAAGCAGGAGATACAATTACCGATACCGAGTCAGCACTGGATGTTGAATCCCTGATCAGTAAATTTGCCTTTGGCAGCGCGGAGTCATAAGATGAGAACAACCTGGAGTCGATACCTTGTTTCTGTGATTTTTGTTGGGCTTGCTGTTATTCTGTTCAACCTGCAGCGGCCATCTTTTGTCAGTGCGGCAGAAGATTTGCTGGATGATGATCTGTATGATGATGAGGTTGA
>PDWI01006263.1_pt1 | contig 15428 bp, 14 predicted proteins | sample 1430891 | NCBI WGS metagenome assembly PDWI01 (sample SAMN01162508, study PRJNA174530) | Oral metagenome, whole genome shotgun sequencing project. | biome: Marine environment; feature: Marine mammal; material: Swab sample of the gingival sulcus; isolation source: swab sample of gingival sulcus... | reverse complement strand
GGTTGTCGAGCGGCGCAACACGATCCCGATCCTCGCCAACGTGCTGATCGAGGCCGACGGGGCCAACGTGAGTTTCCGCGCGACCGACCTCGACATCGAGGTGGTCGATAAGGCGCCCGCGATGGTCGAGCGCGCCGGTGCGACGACGGTTTCTGCCGTGATGCTGCACGAGATCGTGCGCAAGCTGCCGGACGGAGCGCTGGTCTCGCTGACTGCCGATGCTGCCATCGGGCGGCTGACGGTCGAGGCGGGGCGCTCCACCTTCTCGCTGGCCACGCTGCCGCGCGAGGATTTCCCCGTCATGGCCAGTTCGGAATATACCGCCAATTTCTCCGCCTCCGCGCCGGTATTGCGACGTCTGTTCGACAAGTCGAAATTTGCGGTTTCGACGGAGGAGACGCGTTACTACCTCAACGGGGTCTACATGCATGTGGCCGAGGCCGAAGGGGGGCGGGTGTTGCGCTGCGTCGCCACCGACGGCCACCGCCTCGCGCGCATTGACGCCGACCTGCCGCCGGGTGCCGAGGAGATGCCCGGTGTGATCGTGCCGCGCAAGACGGTTGGCGAGTTGCGCAAGCTGCTTGATGACGACGAGGCGCAGATTGCGGTGAGCGTCAGCGAGACGAAGGTGCGTTTTGCGACCCCCGGCATCACGCTGACGTCCAAGGTCATCGACGGCACCTTCCCCGATTACACCCGCGTCATCCCGACCGGGAACAGCAAGAAGATGGAAGTCGACGCCAAGGAGTTCGCGCAAGCGGTCGACCGCGTGGCGACCGTCTCCAGCGAGCGGTCGCGTGCTGTGAAGCTCCAGCTTGATGAAGACAAGGTGACGCTTTCGGTCAACGCGCCGGACAGTGGCGCGGCGGAGGAAGAGTTGGTCGTGGCCTATGGCGACGAGCGGCTGGAGATCGGGTTCAACGCGAAATACCTGCTGGAGATCGCCAGCCAGGTGGATCGTGAAAACGCCGTTTTCCTGTTCAACACGGCGGGCGAGCCGGCACTGATGCGCGAGGGGAACGACACCAGCGCGATCTATGTCGTCATGCCGATGCGCGTGTGATCGGGCGTTGCGTCATTGACTTTCTTGCCTCCGGCGGGAGTATTTTTGCCAAGATGAAGAGACAGGAATGAGTGGCCTGTTTCTTGAAGCGTTGCGGCTTGGGCAGTTTCGCTCGCACCGGAAGGCGGAATTGGTGCTGGACGGGCGGCCGGTGGCGATTCACGGGGCCAATGGGGTCGGCAAGACCAACATTCTCGAAGCGGTGAGCATGTTTAGTCCGGGGCGCGGGCTGCGGCGGGCGCGTGCCGACGAGATGGCACGGCGGCCTGAGGCTGTGGGGTGGAAGGTCTCCGGGCTGTTGCATTCGCTGCATCAGGTGCATGAGGTTGAGACGTGGTCGGAGGCGGGCGCGGCGCGGCAGGTGAGGGTCGACGGCAAGGCGGCGGCGCAGGTGGCCTTGGGGCGGATTGCGCGGGTGGTCTGGCTGGTGCCGGTGATGGACCGGCTGTGGACGGAGAGCGCAGAAGGGCGGCGGCGGTTTCTCGACCGGCTGGCGATGAGCTTCGAGCCGGCCCATGCCGATGCGGTGTTGGTTTATGAGAAGGCGATGCGCGAGCGCAACCGGCTGTTGAAGGACGGCGTGTCGGACGCGCGTTGGTATGGGGCGTTGGAGGCGCGCATGGCGGTGGCGGGCGCGCGGATTCAAGCCAATCGCTCCTACACGGTTGAGCGGTTGCATGCGGCGCAGGGCGCGGCGGCAACGCGATTTCCGGCGGCGGCGCTTTCGATTCTCCATGCCGATGGAGTTGCCGAGGGGCCGGAAGGGGAGGGCGCGTTGGCGGAGGCTTTCGCGGCGGGGCGCGCGCGCGATCTCGCTGCCGGGCGGACGCTTGTCGGCCCACATCGGGCCGATTTGATGGCGCATTACGAGGCGAAAGGGGTGGCCGCGCGCGATGCTTCCACCGGCGAGCAGAAGGCGTTGCTGGTCTCGCTCGTGTTGGCCAATGCCCGGGCGTTGGCGGCTGATTTCGGTGCCCCGCCGATCCTGTTGCTTGACGAGGTGGCGGCGCATCTCGATGCAGACCGCCGGGCGGCGTTGTTCGACGAAATCTGTGCCCTCGGGGCGCAGGCATTCATGACGGGCACCGGCGCGGAGTTGTTCGAGGGACTGGGCGCGCGGGCACAGGTGTTTGAGGTGAGCGAGGTGGCGGGGGCGAGCGAGGTGATTGAGCGATGATGCCCGTTTCCGAGGACATGCGCGCGCAGATCCGTGTCCGGCTGGCCGGGATCGAGGCGAAGGAGGGCATCCGCGTGCTTTTTGCCGTTGAGAGCGGTTCGCGCGCCTGGGGATTTCATTCGTCCGACAGCGATTATGACGTGCGGTTCGTTTATGCCCGTCCGCTGGAGTGGCACTTTCGGCTCGGCAAGCGGTGCGACGTGGTGGAGCGTCCGATTGACGACGAGCTTGACATTTCGGGGTGAGAGCTTGGCAAAGCGTTGGCTCTGACGGCTGGCTCGAACGTGGTGATCGGGGAATGGCTTCAGTCGCCAATCACTTGCAGCGAGAACACGCAGGCGCGGGCGCAACTTACCGATTTTGCCGCCCGTGCGCTCGACCGGCGGTCGGTCTCGTGGCATTACCTTTCGCTTCTGCGTCGGCAGGAAGCGCGGTTTGCGGCGCCCGATGGCGGCGCGGGAGCGGACCGAGGCTGGGGAGCGAGACCCGTGTCTCGATGCGTTGATCGCGCGTGAGGTGCGGGAAGCCGAGTGCTGGTTGAAGGCGGCAGGAAAACGGTCGCATGTGGACTTGCGCGAGGAGGCCAACCGGCTTCACATGGGTTTGACGCTCGGCGCGTTTCAGGGGGAACAGCATGGCACTTCCGTATAACAGATTGAATTTCATTACTCTTTGCGTGACAGACCTCGCGCGGGCGCGGGCCTATTACGAGGCGCTGGGGTGGGTGCCCGAGAATGTGACCGACACGATCGCATTTTATCGGATGGACGGGCAGTATTTCGCGTTGTTCACGCTGGAGGGGTTGTCGGAGGAAACCGGGCTGGATGTCGCGGCGTTGCGGACGGGTGCGATGACGCTGGCGCAGAACTACCATACGGAAGCGGATGTTGAGGCGGCTTTTAACCGTGCGGTGGCGTGTGGGGCAAAGCCTGTCCGGGCGCCGTTCAAGACCGGGTGGGGCGGATACTCCTGCTACGTGGCCGACCCGGACGGGCACTTGTGGGAATTTGCCCACAACCCGTTCTCGCCGCTCGACGCCGAAGGGCGCCTCGCCTGAGCGCCTGTGCGGCCCTGTTTCGCAGGGTATTCGCTGGCCAATCCGCCCCGAAACCCCTATAAATTGCGGACCAAACGCAAGGAAGGCCCGCATGAGCGACGAGGCGCAGCAAAACACCGAGTATGGCGCAGAATCCATCAAGGTTCTCAAGGGGTTGGAGGCTGTCCGCAAGCGGCCCGGCATGTATATCGGCGACACCGATGATGGCTCGGGCCTGCACCACATGGTTTACGAGGTTGTCGACAACGGAATCGACGAAGCGCTGGCGGGCCATGCCGACGCGGTGACCGTCACGATCCACGCCGACAGCTCTGTTTCCGTGACCGACAATGGCCGCGGCATCCCCGTCGATATTCACCCCGAAGAGGGTGTCTCTGCCGCCGAGGTCATCATGACGCAGCTCCACGCGGGCGGCAAATTTGACTCGAATTCTTATAAGGTTTCGGGCGGTCTGCACGGCGTTGGGGTCTCGGTGGTTAACGCGTTGTCCGACTGGCTGGAGCTGACGATCTACCGCGACGGCAAGGAGCATCAGGCGCGTTTCGAACACGGCGAAACCGCGATGCACCTGAAGGTCACGGGCGATGCCGAGGGGCGCAAGGGCACGAAAGTCCGCTTCCTCGCCTCGACCGGGACGTTCTCCAACCTCGACTACGTGTTCAAGACGCTGGAAACCCGGCTGCGCGAGCTGGCCTTCCTCAATTCCGGCGTGCGGATCATCCTCGAAGATGAGCGCCCCGCCGAGAAGCTGCGCAGCGAGTTGTTCTTTGAGGGGGGTGTGCGCGAGTTCGTGAAATACCTCGACCGCCACAAGACCCCGATGCTGCCCGACCCGATCTACATGGTTGGCGAGCGTGACGGCATCACCGTCGAGGTCGCCATGTGGTGGAACGACAGCTACCACGAGAACGTGTTGCCGTTTACCAACAACATCCCGCAGCGAGATGGCGGCACACACCTCGCCGGTCTGCGCGGTGCGCTGACCCGTTCGATCAACCTTTACGCGAATTCTTCCGGTCTGGCGAAGCGCGAGAAGGTGTCGTTCACTGGCGACGACGCGCGCGAAGGGCTGACCTGCGTGCTGTCGGTGAAGGTGCCGGATCCGAAATTCTCCAGTCAAACCAAAGACAAGCTGGTGTCTTCCGAGGTCCGTCCCGCAGTGGAAAACCTCGTCAACGAGAAGCTCGGTGAGTGGTTCGAGGAACACCCGACCGAGGCCAAGCTGATCGTCGGCAAGATCGTCGAGGCTGCCCACGCCCGCGAGGCCGCCCGCAAGGCCCGCGAGATGACCCGCAAGAAATCGGCGCTGGACGTGGCCTCGTTGCCGGGCAAGCTGGCGGATTGTCAGGAGAAAGACCCGGCCCGGCGCGAGTTGTTCCTCGTCGAGGGCGACAGCGCTGGTGGTTCGGCCAAACAGGGCCGCTCGCGCCACAACCAGGCCGTTTTGCCCCTGCGCGGCAAGATCCTGAACGTGGAACGCGCGCGGTTCGACAGGATGCTCTCAAGTCAGGAGATCGGCACGCTGATCACCGCGCTGGGCACCGGCATTGGCCGCGACGAGTTCGACATCTCGAAGCTGCGCTACCACAAGATCATCATCATGACGGACGCGGACGTCGACGGCGCCCACATCCGCACGCTGTTGCTGACTTTCTTCTTCCGCCAGATGCCCGAACTCATCGAAGGCGGCTATCTCTACATTGCCCAGCCGCCGCTCTACAAGGTGAGTCGCGGCAAGTCCGAGGTCTACCTCAAGGACGTGCCTGCGCTGGAAGACTACCTGATCCAGCAGGGAATAGACGGTGCCGTATTGAAGCTGCGCAGTGGCGAGGAGATTGCCGGGGCAGACCTCGCACGCGTCGTCGAAGCGGCGCGCCAGATCAAGCGTGTGCTCGACGCTTTCCCGACGCATTACCCACGCAATATCCTCGAACAGGCCGCGCTGGCCGGCGCTTTCGATCCGGGCGTGGCCGATGCCGATTTGCAAGCCGTTGCCGATGCCGTTGCCCGGCGGCTGGACCTTGTGGCGTTGGAATACGAGCGCGGCTGGCATGGCCGGATCACGCAAGACAAGGGCATCCGCCTCGCGCGCATTTTGCGCGGCGTCGAGGAAGTCCGCACACTGGACGGTGCCGTATTGCGGTCCGGCGAGGCGCGCAAACTTTCGCAAGCCTCGGCGGAAACCCGATCGGTCTACGCCGAACAGTCGCAGTTCACGCGCCGTGAGCGGCAATCGCTGGTGCATGGCCCGGTGGACCTGCTGAACGCGATCCTCAACGAGGGTGAAAAGGGCCTCACCTTGCAGCGTTACAAGGGCTTGGGCGAGATGAACCCTAGTCAGTTGTGGGAAACCACGCTGGACCCGGAGGCGCGGACGCTGTTGCAGGTGCGCGTCGAGGATCTGGCGGAGGCCGACAACATCTTCACCAAGCTGATGGGCGACGTGGTGGAACCGCGCCGCGAGTTCATCCAGCAAAACGCGCTGAGTGTCGAGAACCTGGACTTCTGACAATCGGAACCCGTATGGGGTGCGGCGTCAAAGCGGGTCCGTCTGAAACAGGCGGACCTTCAACCCGCCATGCGCAATGGGTGCCGACGCGGGTTTGAATGGTAGCTTCGTCGCTTTCGCAAGTCCGCCATCGTTTGTGACCATCCCGACACGCCAGCCTCGGAAACGGCTGCGCATGACCTCTCCAAACGCACCATGAAGTGAAAACAACAGCTTACGGTCGCCGATCCGCCCACCGTAGGGCGGGTTGACGATGACAAGCCCCGGCGGCCCATCCGGGCGTTGCACATCGCTGACTGCATTCCGGCTAAACAATACGCACCCGTCCACTCCGGCCCGCTTCGCATTCTCGCTCGCCCCACGAATCGCACCGTCATCCCGATCAGAGCCGAAAAACCGAAGTTCTGTTTCTCCCGGTGCCTCACGTTTCAGACCTTCATACGCCTCCGTATTGAAGTTTGAAAATCGCTCGAAAGAAAACATACGCTCCCGTCCAGACTGCATCCCGAGCGCCATCTCGGCGGCCTCGATCACGAAGGTGCCCGAGCCACACATCGGGTCCAGCACCGGCTCCGTGCCGTCATGGCCACAGGCCCGCAGGATCAGAGACGCCATCGTCTCGCGCATCGGCGCCTTGCCGGTAAACCGCTTGTGCCCCCGCTTGTGCAGGCTCTCGCCCGACGTATCGACACTGAGCGTCACGAGGTTGTCGTCGATCCGTACCTTGACCTGCACCGGCGCATCTTTTGCAATCGGCGCGCCCAGTTCCTCCGAAATCGCCCGTTCGACCCGCTGCGCAGCCGCGCCCGCATGGTAGATTTTCGACCGCTTGCTGCTCGCCTCGACCCGCACCGGCACATCCGGTCGCAACACAGTGCCCCAGTCGAACTTCCGCGCCCGCTTGTCGAGCTGCGCAAGATGAAAGGCACGAAAACTGCCGATTCGTGCCAACACCCGCGTTGCCCCCCGCAACTCCAGATTGGCCCGCCAGACATCCAACCATTCGCCATCGAATGCCACGCCCCCCGGCAGCACTCGCAGTTTGGCAAAGCCAACAGACCGACACTCATCCGCCAGAACAGGCTCCAGCCCCGGCGCGCAAACAAGGAAGATTTCAAAACTCATGCCGCTGCCTACCGCGAAACGAAGCCGAGGGCCACCACACAGGCGCTCGTCATCGCGCCCCAACCCCTTTCATCGTGGGATAAATACTCCGGGGGTCCGGGGGCAGCGCCCCCGGCCAACGTTGACGTCCCACGATGCCGCCTGAGGTGTTACACCCGCGGTGCGGCGGCGCGGCGCAGGCGGTCGTTGATCGCGCGTCCCAGCCCGGTGGCGGGGATGGGCGAAACGGCGATAGGCGCGGCGCCGCCGAGATCCAGCGCATGCAGGTGGTGGAACAGGTTGGCCGCCGCCTCGACGAGATCACCTGCGGGCGAGAGATTCAGCGCCGCGCCCTCGACGGGACCGAACCCGAGCAGACGTTCGCCGGGCCGGGCGCTTTGCGCGTTCAGACGCACCGACGCTTCGGGGGCATAATGCGACGTGAGTTGCCCGGGCGCGGTGATCCCATCGCCCGGCTGGTGGAGCGTCAACGGCCCGCCAAGCGCGGCTTCCAGCGCCTCCACCGGCAGCCCGCCGGGGCGCAGCAGCACCGGCGCGGGGCCAAACCCGACGATAGTGCTTTCAACCCCAACTCCGCAGGGGCCTCCGTCGAGCACCGCGTCGATGCGTCCGTCCAGCCCCGCCAGCACATGCCCCGCTTCGGTCGGGCTGATCCGCCCGGAAGGATTGGCCGACGGCGCCGCGACAGGGCACCCGGCCTGTGTCAGCAGGCGCTGTGCGACAGGGTGATTCGGCACGCGCACGGCGACGGTGTCCAGCCCGGCGGACACCAGTTCCGAGACCGCGCTATCGGCACGGCGCGGCAAGACCAGTGTCAGCGGCCCCGGCCAGAAAGCCTCCGCCAGCCGCAGCGCGTCACCCTCCAGATGCGCCACCGTATGGGCAGCCTCCACCCCCGGCAGGTGCACGATCAACGGGTTGAAGCTGGGTCGCCCCTTGGCCTCGTAGATCCGCGCCACCGCTTCGCCATTGCGCGCATCGGCTCCCAGCCCGTAAACCGTCTCGGTCGGGAAGCTCACCAGCCCGCCCGCACGCAGCAAGGACGCGGCACGGGCGAACCCCTCCGTCGTGGCCTCAAGTCTTTCGGTCGGTTTCATGACGCTGCGTTTTCCTTGCTCGATGTCGGGCGCGGGCTAGGGTGGCTCAGATGACTGCCTAATCGCACAGCCGCCGCTTGCCAAGCCGCCAAGGAGAACACCATGTCCTATCGCGCCCCCGCCCGGGAAATCCAATTCATGCTCGACAACGTCGTCGGGTTCTCCGAGGTCGCTGCCACCGAGCGCTACGCCGAGGCGACGCCCGAGACGGTCGGCGCGATCCTCACCGAAGCCGCCAAGCTCAACGACGAGATCGTCGCGCCGCTGCAACGTGTCGGTGACGAGCAGGGGGCGGTTCTGGAGAACGGCGTGGTGCGGACTTCACCGGGCTTCAAGGAAGGCTATGCGGCGATTGCCGAGGGTGGCTGGGTCGGCATGTCGGGAGACCCGGAATACGGCGGCATGGGCCTGCCCTTCACGCTGAACGCGGTGTTCAATGAGTTCACCTCCGCCGCAGCGATCTCGCTGGGGCTGAGTCCGTTGCTGTCGCAAGGGCAGATCGAGGCGCTGGAGACCCACGCTTCCGACGAGTTGAAGGCGCTGTATCTGCCCAGGCTCAACTCCGGTGAGTGGACCGGAACGATGAACCTGACCGAGCCTCATGCTGGCTCCGACGTCGGTGCGCTCAGCTCAAAGGCGGTGCCCAATGGCGACGGCACTTATGCGGTCACGGGTCAGAAAATCTTCATCTCCTGGGGCGATCATGACGTGGCGGAGAACGTGTGTCACCTCGTCCTCGCCCGCCTGCCCGATGGCAAGCCGGGCACGAAGGGGATCAGCCTGTTCATGGTGCCGAAGCTCATCCCCGACGCCGAGGGTAACCCCGGCGAGGCCAACAGCCTGCGCGTCGTCAGCCTTGAGCACAAGATGGGCCTGCACGGCTCGCCCACCGCGGTGATGAGCTTCGAGGGCGCCAGGGGCTGGCTCGTGGGCGAGGAGCATGGCGGCATGAAGGCCATGTTCACCATGATGAACAACGCGCGCCTGCAAGTGGGTGTGCAGGGCATCGGCATTGCCGAGGGCGCCTACCAGCATGCGTTCGACTACGCGATGGAGCGTGTGCAGGGCCGCTCGCCCATCGAGAACGGCACCGGCACGATCATGGATTTCGCCGATGTCCGCCGGATGCTGACCGAGGCGAAGGCCGAGATCTTCGCCGCCCGCGCCATCGCGCTGGCCTGCGCCGTGGCGCTCGACATGGAAACCGCCACCGGCGACCCAGAATGGTCCGCCCGCGCCGCGCTGCTGACCCCGATTGCCAAGAGCTTCGGCACCGATACCGGCATGAAAGTCGCCAATATCGGTATTCAGGTGCATGGCGGCATGGGGTTCATCGAAGAGACCGGTGCGGCGCAATACGCCCGCGACGTGCGCGTGCTGCCGATCTACGAGGGCACCAACGGCATCCAGGCGATGGACCTCGTTGCCCGCAAGATGATGGACGGGGGCGAGGCCGCTTTCCGGCTGCTGGAAGACGGCGAAGCCGTTGCCGAAGCCGCCCGCAAGACGGTTCCTGACCTCGCCAACGCCGCGTGGGGCGCCGCCGAGACCTGCCGCGAGGCGATCGAGTGGCTCGTCGGGCAGGACATGCAAGACCGTTTCGCCGGTGCCGTGCCGTTCCAGTCGGCCTGCGCCCGCGTCATCGGCGCCTTCTTTCACCTCCGTGCGGCCAACGCCGAGGGCGGCAATGGCCCGCGCACCGCGCTGGCGCGCTTCTACATCGAGCGTCTGCTGCCCGAACATGTCGCCCTGTTGGCGCAGGCCCGCGCCGGGGCCGCGGGGCTTTATGCGCTCAGCCCGGAAGACCTCGCTTCGTGAGCGCGCCGCTCGTCTTCCCGTGGAAGACGCCACCGGCGGAGGGTGAGGCGACCGAGGTCGGCGAGGGGGCGCTGTGGATGCGGTTGCCCCTGCCGATGGCGCTGGACCATGTCAACGTCTTTGCTTTCCGCGACGATGACGGCTGGACCATCGTCGACACCGGCTTCGATACCCGCCGGTCCCGTGCCATCTGGGAGAAGCTGCTGTCCGGTCCGCTTTCCGGCGCACCTGTCGCGCGGGTGATCGTCACGCACCACCACCCCGACCATGTCGGGCTGGCCGGGTGGTTCCAGAAGGACCACGGCGCCGAGCTGATCACCACCCGCACCGCGTGGCTCTTCGCCCGGATGCTGCTGCTTGATGAGCAGATGGTGCCGGTGGACGAAACCCTCGCCTACTGGCGTTCCGCCGGGATGGACGCCGGGATCTACGAAGCCCGCAAGTCCGAGCGCCCCTTCAACTACGCCGACATCGTGGCCGACATGCCGCTGGGCTTTCGCCGCATCAAGGAAGGCAGCGTGATCCGCTTTGGCGGGCGCGACTGGGACGTGCGCATCGGCAACGGTCATGCGCCGGAACACGCGACCTTCTGGAGCCGCGATTGCAGCCTCGTTCTGGGCGGCGACCAGCTTCTCGCCACGATCAGTCCCAATCTCGGGGTCTACGCCACCGAGCCGGAGGCCGACCCGGTGGGCGACTGGCTGGAAAGCTGCGAACGGCTCGCCCCCTTCGCGCGCGACGAACACCTCGTTCTGCCCGGCCACAAGCTGCCCTTCCGCGGCCTGCCGACCCGGATGCGCCAGCTCATGAACAACCACCACCACGCGCTCGACCGCCTGCTGGACCACCTCGAAACGCCCCACACCGCGCATGAATGCTTCCCCGCGCTTTACCGTCGCAAGATCGGCGGTGGCGAATACGGGCTTGCTCTTGTCGAGGCGATGGGCCATCTCAATCACCTGTATCAGGCCGGGAAAATCACGCGGTCCCGCCGCGACGACGGGGCCTGGGCGTGGCAGCGAGGGGTGTGATGACGCAGCAGAAACAACCGAGCGCGCAGGTGGCACAATGCGACGAGGGTGCCCCCCTGACGGCAGAGCAAAAGCCGCTCCCCGACGCCGTGGCCGAAACGCCGCTGGAGGAGAAAAGCCCCGCCCAATGGGCCTACGAGCGGCTGATTCTCTACATTCAGAACTTCGAGGAACAGCTCGACAATGAGCACGAGGTGGCCATGGGCTTCACCGGCGGTGACGTGGGCGTGCTGCGCATCGAAGGCATCGGCTTTTTCGACCCCGACATCGTGACCTTCTACGGCTCCGATACCAACGGCGCCAAAACCCAGCTTATTCAGCATGTTAGCCAACTCAGCGTGATGCTGCGCGCGCTGCCCAGCAACGAGTCCGACACCCCGCCCAAGCGCATCGGTTTCCGCCTGGCGAAGGATCTGGAGAAGCCCGCAAAGGCATGAGCGGCGTCCGGCTGCACGGAGCGCTTTTCCCTTGTCAAGATGAAGGCATGCTTCTAGAACAGCCGTTTAAAGCCCGAGAAGTCTGGAGTCCCTCATGGCCCGTGTTACGGTTGAAGATTGCGTCGACAAGGTTCCGAACCGGTTCGACCTTGTGATGCTCGCCGCCCATCGGGCGCGCGAAATCGCGGCCGGTGCGCCGATCACTGTCGAGCGCGACAACGACAAGAACCCTGTCGTCGCCCTGCGCGAGATCGCCGACGAGACGCAGCGCGCCGACGACTTGACCGAGCGCATGATCGAGAGCCACCAGACGCAGATCGAGGTGGACGAGCCGGAAGAAGACCAGATGGCGCTTCTGATGGGCGCCGAGGCTGCCGACAAGCCGGACGAAGACGACATGACCGAGGAAAACCTCTTGCGCGCGCTGATGGCTGCGCAGGGACAGGGCTAAGGACGGCACCACGTTGCCCGGACAGATCGCGACACGCTCAGCACTCGACCCCGAGGAACTCATCGCCAAGGTCCGGGCCTACAACCCGAAATCGAACGCTGCACTGCTGCGAGATGCCTTCGCCTACGGCATGGAAATGCATGACGGGCAGTTCCGCCACTCGGGCGAGCCGTATTTCACCCACCCCGTCGCGGTGGCGCATATCCTCGCCGAACAGCGGCTGGACGACGCTTCGATCGTCACCGCCCTGCTACATGACACGATCGAAGACACCGACTCGACCTTCGCCGAGATCGAGGCCCGGTTCGGGCGCGACGTGGCCGAGCTTGTCGATGGCGTCACCAAACTGACCAACCTCCAGCTTTCCTCCACCGAGGCGAAGCAGGCCGAGAACTTCCGCAAGCTGTTCATGGCGATGTCGAAGGATCTGCGGGTGATCCTCGTCAAGCTGGCCGACCGTCTGCACAACATGCGCACGATCAAGCACATGCGCCCGGAAAAGCAGGTCCAGAAGTCGCGCGAGACGATGGACATCTACGCGCCGCTGGCCGGCCGCATGGGGATGCAATGGATGCGCGAGGAACTGGAAGACCTCGCCTTCCACGTGCTGAACCCGGAGGCCCGCGCCTCGATCATCCGCCGCTTCATCTCGCTCCAGCGCGAGACGGGCGACGTGATCAACAAGATCACCTCCGACATCCGCAACGAGCTGGATGCGGCCCATATCGAGGCCGACGTGTTCGGCCGCGCCAAGAAGCCCTATTCGATCTGGCGCAAGATGCAGGAGAAAGACCTGCCTTTCTCGCGCCTGTCCGACACCTACGGTTTCCGCGTCATCACCCACAGCGAGATGGATTGCTACCGTGTCCTCGGCGTGATCCACCAGCGCTGGCGCTCGGTTCCGGGCCGTTTCAAGGATTACATCAGCCAGCCGAAGTCCAACGGCTACCGCTCGATTCACACGACGGTTTCGGGGCGCGACGGCAAGCGCGTCGAAGTGCAGATCCGCACCCGGCAGATGCACGAGGTGGCGGAGTCGGGCGTCGCGGCGCATTGGTCCTACAAGGACGGGGTGCGCGCCGCCAACCCCTTCGCGGTGGACCCGGCCAAGTGGCTCGCCGATCTGACGGAGCGTTTCGAGAGCGCCGACAACAGCGGCGATTTCCTCGAACACGTGAAGCTGGAGATGTATTCCGACAAGGTGTTCTGCTTCACGCCGAAGGGGGAGGTCGTGAAACTGCCCCGCGGAGCGACGCCGCTGGATTTCGCCTACGCGATTCACACCAAGATCGGCAACCGCTGTGTCGGTGCGAAGGTCGATGGCCGCCGCGTGCCGCTGTGGACGCGGGTCAAGAACGGACAGTCGGTCGAGATCACCACCGCCGAGGGGCAGTCGCCGCAGCCCACATGGCTCGACATCGTGGTCACGGGCCGCGCCAAGAGCGCGATCCGCCGCAGCCTCAAGGAGGAAGACCGCGAACGCTTCATCAAGCTGGGCCGCGAACTGGCCCGCGTGGCGTTTGAACATGTGGGGCGCCGTGCCACCGACAAGGCGCTCAAGACCGCCGCCGGGCAGCTTGGCGTCGGTACGTCCGACGAATTGCTCGCCCAGCTCGGTGCGGCGGAGCTTGCCGCGCGCGACGTGGTGGCGGTGCTCTACCCCGAAGCCCGCGAAGGCGGCCAGATCGACGCGCGCCGCGCCGTTGTCGGCCTCGATCCGGGCCAGCACTTCCAGATTGCGCAATGTTGCCAGCCGGTGCCGGGCGAGCGAATCGTCGGCATTTCCTACCCCGGCAAGGGCATCATGGTGCATGCGATCGACTGCCAGGCGCTCGAAGAGGTCGAACAGACCTCGAACCGCTGGGTCGATGTGCAATGGCATTCCGGCAAACATGCGGCGGTCCATACTGTCAGTTTCGACATGACCATTTCCAACGACGCGGGCGTTCTGGGCCGGGTCTGCACCCTGATCGGCGAGCAGAAGGCCAACATCTCGAACCTGAAATTCAAGGACCGCAAACCCGATTATTTCCGCATCATCGTCGATGTGGACCTCCGCGATACCGAACATCTCCACGAAGTGATGTTGGTGCTTGAAGCCGACAGCGACGTGGCAGACATTCACAGATACAGAGATTTGAGCCGCGCGCCCTGACGCGCCCTGGGAGACACTGGTGTTCAAACGCAAACCGCGTTCCTATGCCCGCATAGTGCTGGAGTTCTTTTATCCGCGCGGTGGCTGGTATCGTGCGGCGCGCTACGTGATTCACCGCGTTCGCCGCCTGCCGGACCCGGCCCACCGTATCGCCCGGGGCATCGCCGCCGGGGTGTTCGTGACCTTCACCCCCTTCTTCGGGCTGCACTTCCTCTCCGCCGCGCTGATCGCGTGGGTGGTGCGGGGCAACATCCTCGCCGCGCTGCTGGCGACCTTCGTCGGCAACCCCGTCACCTTCCCGCTGATCGCCGAGCTGAATCTGAGCCTCGGTTCCCGGATGCTCGGCCTGCCGATGGACATGCACCTGCCGCAGGTGGTCGAGGCGGTCGGGCGGGCGTCGCGCGACATCCTGCACAACGTGGGGGCGCTGTTCACCGGAGGCGAGACAGACTGGGCCGGGCTTGTGCGGTTCTGGAAACGGGTGTTTCTGCCCTATCTCGTCGGCGGGCTGTTCCCCGGCGCCGTGGCCGCAGCCGTTGCCTATTTCATCACCACCCCGGTGATCAACGCCTACCAGGTGCGCCGCGTTCGCCATATCCGCAAGCGCTACGAGAAACGCCTCGCCGAGAGCAAGGCGAGGGCTGACGCGGGAGACGAGCCGCGCTAGGCTGGTGCCGATAGCGAGAGGAATCAGACCATGAAACCACCGGGAAGCCTCCGGCTCGGGGTCAACATCGACCACGTTGCAACGGTGCGCAACGCGCGCGGCTCGGCCTATCCCAGCCCTGTCGCGGCGGCCGTGTTGGCGGAAAAGTCCGGCGCCGACGGCATCACCGCGCATCTGCGCGAAGATCGCCGCCACATTTCCGACGCCGATATCGAGGGGCTGATGGGCGCGCTGACCCTGCCGCTCAACCTCGAGATGGCCGCGACGGACGAGATGCAGGCCATTGCGCTGCGTCACGTCCGCTGGATGTCGCCGGGCAGGAGGCGCGGCTGAAGGATTTCATCGCACCGCTTTCCGGCGCGGGCATCCGGGTGTCGCTGTTCATCGGCCACGAGGCGGAGCAGATCGAAGCGGCGAAACGCGTCGGTGCCGCCGTGGTCGAGCTGCACACCGGCGCCTATTGCGACCACCACCACGCGGGCGATTTCGCCGCGCGCGATGCCGAACTGGAAGCGCTGCGCAAGGGTGCGACGCTGGCGCACGCGCTGGGGCTGGAAGTCCACGCCGGCCACGGGCTGACCTATGACACCGTGCAACCTGTCGCCGCCCTCCCCGAGGTCATGGAGTTGAACATCGGCCATTTCCTGATCGGTGAGGCGATCTTCACCGGCCTTGCAGCCTCCATCGCCGAAATGCGCCGCCTTATGGGTGAGGCAAGACCATGAAACACCTGCTCTTCGCCGCCCTCGGGCTGCTCATCGCCACTGCCGCACAGGCGCAACAGGTCTCCGAATGCGACTGGCGTTCCGACGCCCGGTATCTCGCCGAGCCGTGGGAGCAG
>PDWI01006013.1_pt1 | contig 15428 bp, 11 predicted proteins | sample 1430891 | NCBI WGS metagenome assembly PDWI01 (sample SAMN01162508, study PRJNA174530) | Oral metagenome, whole genome shotgun sequencing project. | biome: Marine environment; feature: Marine mammal; material: Swab sample of the gingival sulcus; isolation source: swab sample of gingival sulcus... | reverse complement strand
TTCCAAAGCAGTCTGTGCTTTGAGTCCGTCGCCTATCAGTGAGGTCAAAGTCTTTGGGAACGATCAAGGTTTTTTCGACCAGCTAGGGTTGTAGCCCGAAAACGATGACCTCCTTTGAAGGAAAGCCTTTTCTCCATCGTCATCGCTTTCTGTCACGATTCCGATCAGAGCCGATAAGCCATACTGCCGCGCATACGTCATAGCTGAAAAATTCAATCAGTTAACACAAAAATGATGTTGGCATTTGATTTTCTTTCCATTTTTCTGCCAATATTTTGAGGCGAATAATCAACAGATTATTGAATTGATGCCGAGCCTGCATTTTTATCCAGTCAGCCCCTTGCTGAAATCGTTTTCCCCAAACCGATCTCATCGTGCCAAAACAATTTGTTTTATGCTGAAAAAAACAAAAGAATGGTGTCAAAATTCTCACACAACTTTCTGTATTCTGGAAAAGAGCGGTGTTAGGCTCTTTCCATGCACTTTTTTAAATTCAAAGAGAATATTCTTTCATGTCCATACTGGATTTGGGGCATTTGTTTTTTATTCATTTGTTGGTGGGAGCGTATCGTTTGCTCCTCTTGACTTTTTATACTTTTATTGTGATCTAAAAAAACAATATAGTGGTATTCTTATATCTATACTAATTGAACGTGATAATTGTACATCGGATATCAATATGCCTAAAGCCAGATCATCGGACTCGCATGGGACTCGACTCCTTCGCCTCTTCCAAAAACTCATGTTTGAGGGTAGACGCCATTATCAAAGTGATCTTGCGGAGTATCTTGAATGCTCGCCCCAGACAGTGTCTCGCCTCATCGGAGACATTGAAGGGACTGTCGGAACGGGGCTGGTCATTGGGACAGAGAATCGTCGGCGCTACTACCAACTCAAGTCGCTTGCCTCCAGACGTACCCTTGGCTTGGATTTTGAGGAATTGCGCTACCTCACCATTTGCCACGATTTGGCTTCGCCTCATCTTCCGCAACAAATTTCCAGGCGGGTTGAAAAAACGATATTTGAACTTTCAACGCTCATGGCTGACCCGGACTATGCCCGAAGAGATGACGCGCAACGCCCCCAGATAGGATTCAAACCCAAAGGGTACATTGATTACACGGGGCATTATAAGCACATTGAAAGCCTCATAGACGCGGCCCGAAAACGGCATATCTGCCTTATCGATTACAAGGCTGGCTCCCGAAAAGAATTAAAAACATATTTCTATGCTCCTGGGCGCATCATCACGATGAATGGCGCACTTTACGTGTGCGGTCATAAGGTCTCCAAAGGACTGGCTGAGAAAGAACGTGCAACGACATTTGCCATCCATAGAATTAAGGATGTCACTCAAACGGACAAGACGTTCGATTTCGATGCAACCATTGATGATCATGGTTCCTTTGGAATGAAGTGGCACGAACCAAAGCGTTTCCGCATCATTTTTGATGAAAAGGTAGCGGATTACGTTCGAGAGCGAATCTGGAGCGAAGATCAAACGATTGAGGAACGAGAAGACGGTGGAATTGTTTTGGAGCTAACTACCGTTAGCGAAAAAGAACTTATGGCCTGGGTCTGGAGTTTCGGCGATTTGGCCAAAATCGAAAATTGACCATCGCAGTCCCATATGTCGCCGTTAGTTGGTTCTTAAATTTTTTAAGCAAATAACGAAACCAATTCAAATCAGCTACCACAGGCAGAGCCGGTGGTAGCTGATTTATTTTGAATCTATAATAAACGACTACATTTTTCCCTTGTGAGAACCCCCTTCTACTTTTCACGCCTATTAAAAATGGGAGGATTACCCTGGATTTAGACTTCAGGTTCCGACTCCCCGGATTCCATGGTTTCAACTTTTTGTTCAGGATATACTGGGTCAGTCGCCGCATTGGGTGTAGATGCCTCATCAACTTCGGCTGTGACTGCTTTGGCGATATATAATATCGCCTTTTCAACTGACTTGCTGGCGGGATTGCCAGAGCCTATGAAGTCACCGATACCTCTGATAGACAACACTTTTTCGATAATGGCATTAAGCTCCTTGGCCTTGTCGGGGTGCTTTCGGATAAGTTCATTGATCGACTCGTTAAACTTTTCGAGAGATTTGAGTTGGTTGATCGGCTCGGTGTCCGGTACAAATTCTGTTTCAGTTTCGGCATCGTCACCATCATCATCAACATTGAAGATGTTGGCGAATCGATTCGGTCGACCAAACATCAGATCGAAGATGTTGATATGGTTTCCGTTTTCGTCCATCGGCTCGGTGTCCGGTACAAATTCTGTTTCAGTTTCGGCATCGTCATCAGTGCTGGTGGGGATGAGATGATTATATTTCGGGTTACCACCCAGCAATACTTTCAGCAATGTGAATGTTGGTTCACTGTCATCCACAAAGTCAACATCCTCCTCTTCGATCTCATCATCATAACTGGTATCATCGGCATCGCTGAAGAATAGGCGATACGTTTTCGCTGCTGCAGGATTTACAAAGATTGGCATGTCTTCCTCCTTAGGTTTTATCTTGTCAACGACATCGGTTAAGTAATATATCTCTAAAGATGCATCATTCTGATGCATCTATATTGTCATCTTCGAGATCACGAATATTCTGATTGAGTGTGTGGCGAAAATTGATACGTCATCCATGGTCTTTCTCTTGTCATAATCATTTGATGGGAAATGAAATTTCTCATTCTTTTATTCAAGATAACCAAGGATTATTCCACAGAGTGGAAACTTTGAGACGAATTTACGAAGAGAGCCCCAAAAGAGGATTGTCAACGGCAATGCAAGTTGGCAGGCATTGCTCGTTTGGAATTTTACTACGAGCTTGTAGCCGAATCCGATAAAAACGTGGTCTTGATGCGTCTGTTCAATGAGCAGTACCTATGCCACCCGGATTACGGCTCGTCACGTATGACGGACTGATTAAAGGGACAAGGGGATCCAATCAACCCCAAGCGGGTTGAGCGACAGATGAAGTTGATAAGGGGGGCATTATGACAGTCGCTCAAGAAAAACTATTTTATCATCGGGTAGTAAAATAAGTTTTTTATTTTGTGCTGAGAATTGTGCATATTCAGGCTGAGTCAGCTGTGCTGTTCGTAACGGATTGACAAGAGGGGTATCTCCATTACGAATAACTCCGATAGCAATGCATCCTTTTGTTCGGTAAAGTTCGTGATAGAGATCAGTAAAAAGTATATCTTCATTCCCGACATTCTGTGTAATATCAGAGAGTTTTGCAAAATTAAGAGAGGCTCCTTTAAGCGAGATGAGTTCATCAAAAAGTTTCAAGGTGTCAGGGTAGACAAGTGACATATTGAGTATTTTGGCAAGAATGTTTGTGCCTACTATGTATTTTACTCCATCAATTTTTTGAAAAAGGGACTCTTCGCTCGGGTTTAAGACTTCAGCGATTACAGGGCTGTTCTCTTGTCTTGATTTAATGTCCAAGAGCTTAAAAAGGGTGTTCGTATCCCCTGTGTCAGGAGACTCTCTGAGGATATGTTCATCATCTGCAAGTATGATTGTTCCAAAGCAACCATCCAGATTATACTCTTTAAAATCTTCCGTAACAAAATTAATATGCGAATGGATTACGGGAGCATCTTCAAAATACTCTTCAGCTATTTTTTGACCATTTTTAGTAGTCAGAATATCAATATATGTATTCCAGAGGCTTAACTCATTGAGTAAGGTTGGCAATGTTTGGTTTACACCGATTACAGCAATGCGTTGTCGCTCCAATTGATGGCTCTGATTACTTGCCGTAAATTCATTGATGGTAATGGGAGTTTTTTCAGGACATGATTCAGCCATTGTGTCATAGAGCAATGAATCTTTGCTTTCAGCAAGAAAAATGACGACATCGTCTGCTTTTACTTTGTATTCAGGTGAAGGAAGAACTTCCAATTTCCCATTTGCAAATACAATCCCTATTGGAATTGCGCTTCTGTTGGATGCCAGTATCTCACCAAAAGAACAGTTCTCGATTGTTTTGTCTGAGGCTTTTACGAAATGAAACTCATCATTTGAAAACCCGAAAAGTTCAATCAAAATTTCATAGAAATGTTGATTAAAGAGCAGGGATGTTAATAGCAAAGCAGAATATTTGGCTCCATCGAATCCAAGGAAATTATCCCGTAAATACGATGAGAGCCTTTTTTGATTCGTTTTGCATGTCGTTTCGTAATAGCATTGAGGAGGATTTGGCATGCTGGACAATGAAGAATTGACAGCGAGGCATCCTTTGAAAACGTCAGACTTTCTGAACTGTAAAGGCGTATTAAGGTCATTTTTTTCGTTCAAAATTATCACTTTGGAAGACTCCGCTGTGTCTACTAATTCCAATGTGCTGTTTTCAAAGTAAATCCCCTTTCTCTTTATTGTATCAAGATATTTATAGTCGACAGATTTTAAAAATCGAGAGAGGCTCTCTATATGTTCAGTGACAATAACGACTTTTTGTTTGGCTTTTGATTCATGTTTGGCATAGTCGTTAATTTCTTTTAGTAACCGTTTCCCTAGCAGGTTCCAGCCAAGTATAAGGGTATGATTTTTTTCGACAACATCTCCGTACCCATCTTGTACCCGGCTAAGGTAGGATTCAACCTTGGCAACAATGATGCCGATGGTAAGGCCATTAAAAAGGATGATCCCCAACAGAGTTAAGAAGTTGAAGATAACCTGGATAGCCAGCCCCTTACCGGCTACCTCCATGGAAGTTCCCGGATCAAGCAAAGCCATAAAGGCCATGTAGAACAGGCTTGTTCCCTCCCTCGTATAGCCTATCGCTCTGAATAAAAAACCAAAAATAATTGCCAAGGAAACAATCGCTCCCAAAAGGATTAGGCATTGCCTAAATAGACTTTGTTCAATCTGTTTCTTAATCGTATAAGCAATGCGGCTTTTTAGTGAGCTCTTCCACAAGGAAAAGAAACTGTTCAACCTAAATAGGCGGAACAGCCTTATAACCACTAGCAAATTGCTATTTGCAGCATATCCTGTTGACATCATAACCCAAAAGTCCCAAGGGAAAACCGCGATCATATCCAGAAAGTGTGCTTTTAGATAACTCCTTATTCTGTGATAGGTGAATGCCCGCAGAGTAACTTCTCCTATAAACGCACAATTTAGCCAGAACAGAAATTCATCATATATGGAGGTCGCATCAGCCACAGAAACTAAGGTTAAAGCAACGTAGACAAGGATGCTAAAAGCAATGGCTCCCGCTATTGCGGGAGCCACGAAGAATTGCTTTAATCTTTTTGAATAGAACATTGATCAGTTTTGTTTTTATGTTAGGTGTAGAAGTTCTGGAGAATCAAATAGTTTGGCATCTTCCATTGCTTTATCATAATAATTTTCAGTGATGGACTGGAGTTTGCTTACGACAGCTTCATGTTTAGCTTTTTTTCTACACCAAATAAATCTGCTTTGTCTAAAAGCCATGTAGCGAATATTGTGGTAAGTCCTGTTGCCAAGCCTAGAAGAACAGGACTGATTATGGTCGCGTAAGATGCCAATATTGGCAAAGACGCCAATATCGCTTTTTCAATAATTTCTTCCAACATGATTCCTCCAGCAAGAATTGCTCCTCCTGCCAATATTTTAAGAGCTTCATGAGTGGCTTCACGCCACGTCATACCTTCAGGTGGAGAAAGCAGCAGTTTTACTGCTTTTAGGAATAAAAATTATCCATGGGAAACTCCAACTCGCTATAAAAATTCATCCTGAGAACCAACAGTATACTTGCTGTTCTGTACGCCAAGAGCAATCCCATGTTCAATATCATAGGTGCAGTCAAAAAGAATATACCACTTTCCATCACGTTCGATGACAAGAGAGGTCGGTGTAATATTAAATCCGATGTCTGCCAGTGTTGCATCTTCTAATTTGAATGCTTTTTTACAATACTCAGCGATATTAGAAAGATTTTCATCAATAATATCTGCAATATTATCCTTTATATCAGACCATGTCTGTTTCTGAATGGGAGTAATTGTCCCTTCTTCGTCCAAATCTTCAATATTTAATGTGATTGCATGCTTCTTAGTCCACAAGGTAATGGGAATTCTTTTTTGCCAGCATACGTCATATTCCAACTTGCCAAAGACATCATCATTTATTGATTTCATGTTATTCTCCTTCATGCTGGGCCTTCTCTTTTGCCTTTGCGATACCGCCCTTATGGGGAATATTATTATGAATTTCCGAGGGAACAAGTTGCAGTGTCTGCATGTCTTCTTTTTCATGCCAGGTTAGTCTGTTTTCCTTGCGATAATTTTTTATATCGCTTGCTTTCCAGTCATTTTTCCCATCTTTTTCTTCTTGGTTCCATTTTTCTGCCAATATCTTGTCAGCCTGAGAAAAATTTTTATTGCGCTCTGTTGAAAAATTATCAATTTTTACTTCCTCTTGGCAAATTTCATCAAAAACAGGATGCCCATCCTTGAAGGGGATATTTTCGACACCGAATTTGTCTAGAATTTCCCCCCAACTGAGCTTATCTGGATTGTATCCTGGGGGTACTTCATTTCTATCTGGTGAAAAAACAGAATTTCCTCTTTCCCCTTCAAAGAGATCTGCGCGCGGAACGCAACCAGATATTGTCTGTTTCAATCTCTCGCAATCAGGGTTTGCACTGATGGATTCCGTGACTTCTTTTATCAACATTGCTGACGATATCATACGAATTCCTCCGGTAAAAAATCTCCATGCCTTTTTTCGATATCCCACCATGCAGCCTGATCGGGATCAAGTCTTGCCAGATGGTCCATTATCTGATCCTTCATAAGTATGAGATGACTTTCCTTCAATGTTTCTTTGCTTAATTGATTTATAACCAATCGAAACTGCTTGTAAAACCATTTCGCGGATCGTTCCTCTGGAGTCGGTCTGTAGCAAAACAATTCGTCCAGGCTGATCAGTTTTTTGAAGTCTTCAAAATCCAAATTTCCTTGATTTTCTATTTTTTGGACAAATTCAGGGTAATACTGCCTAATTGTATCTAGCTGTTCCCTGCCTTCACTCTTGATTTGTCCCAGATAGAATAAGACCAGTTGGGTACGCGAAAGCATACGGAGATCAACAGGAAGATTTTTCTTGTTCAAAACAAACGGTCTTTTATTGCTTTTTTCAAACGGATCAAACTGGCAAAGTACCGCTTCCTGCCAATTATTCTGATAGACGGCAGCACAGCCTGTGCGCAGTTTTGCCAGTTCCTGAATCTGCTCTTCATTTAGATTGGCAGCCCTGCCTACCAATTGTCTATCTTCCCAGTCAGGGAGTCGCAAAATGATTTTTGTATTCGTGTTGCGGATGACGGATTGGTCCAGCAAGCCAGGAGCCTGATCCGCGATGATAAATCCCTGTCCATAGGAACGCATTTCTGCAATGGCGTTGGCAATCATTTCGACTGCTTTTCCTTGCAGATTTGCGCTTTCATTTGATTGATCATAGGCAGACCGGCGCATCAGGGTATGGGCTTCTTCCATTACGGTGATATGCTTCAGTTTTGCATTATCTGGAATAGAATCTGTCATGCGATGTTCTTGTAGCTTCATGAAGATAACGCCCATGACCAGAGCCTTTGTCTCTGAAGAGCCAATCCGGGAAAGATCAATGATACAAGGTCGATTAAACAACCAGTTCGTATCAATCTCTTCCTTTTGAAAAAGTGTGCGGTAGTAGCCATTGGTGAGACTCTCAATTCGTGTTACCAGAGAGCCTGTATAATTCCCTTTAACCTCTGCTGAATATGCGGACTTTTCAATAATACCGGGCAGTACCTCCAGCAGGTCATAAAAATCAGGAAATATCCTCCCATTCGGATTGTAGGAAGAAAGCAGGCTCCAGCCCATGCGTTGATATGCCTCTTCCACTCCGGCCTTGAGAACCGCAGGCATGGCAGCATACATGGGCCAGACTGCATTTAAAATCTCAATCATCCTATCAATATGTTCTGTAATATGAATCCCTTGTGGGAATGAGAACGGATTAATTTGCAGTACCGGAGTAAACTCAGGGTTGGTTCCAAATATTTTGAGTCCACGGAATCCGCCAAACACATCCTTATATTCGCCTTTGGCCGGTTCAATGACAAGGAATGGGATATTTTTCTTTTTCCAAAGATTATATAGCAGGGAGTGTATGGTATGAGACTTTCCCGAACCTGTGCTTCCGGTAACAAATGCATGGGCGGTGAGGGAATCAATATCAAGAGCCATCCTTTGTTCTTTTTCTATTCGCCCCATGTGATTTATTGCACCAATATCAACAGTGTTCTTCTCTGTCTTTACATCGTGGGTTGTAACCGAACGTCCAAACTCCACTGAATTGAATACAGGAATACCGGGTAGGGATTTTTGGGGCAGATTCATTCCTATGGCGAGTTCCTGTGTGCTGATCAATGACGTCGGTGTGAGCGTATTAAAGATATATCTCTCTGATGTATCAAACACCGGATGAGAAAACTTTGACAGACTTTGACAAATGTCGCCAAAGCTCCGCTTCTCCTCCTGAGCAGACCAGTGTAAAATAGCCCTTCGTTCAATACCAGTGGACTCTCCACTTAAAATACCGCTGAATATTTGAGCTCCCATTTGAGTGGCTCGTTTTTCCTGACTCAGAAAATAGGTTGCCCATTGCCACATTCCGTGATTTTTGCAGGCCCGAATACGTTTTAACTGCTCATCAATCACGGCAAGAACATCTGCAATCTGTCTGTTCTTGTATGTATATTGCCAGGACTCTCCTGTCCCTGTGGAGCCTGTAATGGATTGCGTTTCTGTGCGACTTGAACCGGACGCTCTTGAGTCTGTTACGGTGTGAGATTGAGATTCTCCTTTTGTTTTTGTATGGGTGTGGGAGGTACTGGAAGTGTTGGAAGTTGAAGCTGTAAGAGAATTACCAATCAATCCTCCGATCACTGGCCCAATTGGCTCGAAAAATGAACCGAGAGCAGCCCCCAACAGACCGCCAGAAAAATTCACAGACTCCGTAGAACTCTCCGTCTTTCCTGTCGAATTACTTACACTGCTACTTTTTGTTTGGGTATTCCCAACACTGTGCGTAATGGTTTGTGATATGCCTTGCGCCAAAGATTGCCCAAGCGAAAGGCTTTGATTCATTGAAACGGTTAACTGCTGAGATTCCATGAAAGAAAGGGCAGAATAAAGTTGTTGGTAGGCTGTTTCTGTACGGGCCAATTCTTCCTGATTTACAGGTTCCGCCAACAACAAGGCGGTATATTCTTTGCCCTTCATGCCGTCGATGACCTTTTCAACTCCTTGGATAAAGCCTTCTCCGTCATGTTCTTTTAGTGCAGGCACCCCAGATATGCAGGAAATATGTCGTATAGATGGAGAATTGATGTTCTGAGAAATTTTTCTTAACTCATCGGTATAACAAACTTCTGATTGCATACCGGGAAAATTCCCTTCCAGAGAGCGCTCCAATGTCTCAAAAGATGCGGCAGCTTCATTTTGCTCTCTTGTATTATAGGTTCCAATATATATTTGTGTTTCATGCGTTGTTCCCTGCAATAAAATAAACATAGTTGCACCATGAAGAGACATGGTAGAAAGCACACTATAGAGTTTTTGAAGATTGTTTTCTTTTCGGTCATAAACAATCTTTTGAATACGATTCATCCTGGAGGATTGCATGCATCGCTCAAGATTTGTTTCATTTTTCAGCGTAGGAAAATTTGATAACTGTGTTATATGTTTTTTAAATACAACGTTATCAACTTGTGCCAACAAATTTTCTAAATCATGATCGTTGACAGACTCGGGTGTTTGTATTTTGAGAGAAGATGTGTCTGACATAATTGCTACTTTTTATAATTTATAAATCAGTTTTTCTTGACCATGTAAGCAGTGCCTGCTCCGATAAATGCTCCAACAATGCCTCCTCGGAAAAAACCAGCTACAAGGCTCCCTAAAACCACCCCTGCAACACCCCCTATAAGTACAGGTGTCACAGGGAAATCCCTTTCACTTTTTGATGTCTCTGTGTCATCAGATTCTCGTGAAACAGGCTTTATTTTGGGCATAAATTTGGGGTCGTTTTGCGTCCGCAAGTAGTTCATTACCGCAATAGCATGATGAAGCTTTTTGTCCGAGAAATTATTACTCAATTCTGTGCATATTTTTGTCCAATAATCTGAAGACCATTGAGACTGGTCCAGAAATGAAATTTCCTGATCATCCGGCTCATAGAGCCTCTTTGCCTGCTCTCCCAAAGAGGTGATTGTTTCTTGAACGGTAAATTCAGATTTGAAGCGATCACTGTCCAGCGTTGCTAATATTCTAGCACGAGCCTCACTAATTTTGTTCTCTGCGATCAATCCTGATAAGCGATTTGCTGACATTATCTTTCCCCTGATGTTTAGCCCGGTTTATCTGTTAGAAAAAAGCTTGTCCAAAAAACCCGGCTTTCTTCCCACTACAACAGACTCTCTGCGTGGTCCGCTGTCTTTATGTGAAGAACCGACAGTTTCCTTTTTATGCGTTGGCAAAAAACGAGAATTCTGTTTTTCCCTTAAATCTTTCATTACTGCAATTGCATGATTTAATTTTTCTTTTGAAAAATTATTGCTCAACTCGACGCATACTTCTGTCCAGTATTGGCTTGTCCAGTTCTGATCTTTAGCGAAGGCTGTTTGACCGTCATCTGGATCAAACAATTGTGATGCGTCTGACGGCATCAATGTTTGAAGAATCTGCCTCGTTTTCATCGGTTCAAGAAAACGGTCTTTGTCGAGTTGGGCCAGGATCATGGCGCGAGCCTTTGATATCTCACCACGTAAAAGCACATTTTTTATTTGCGAAGTGTTCATTGGAATTTGCTTGGTTAAATTGCCAAAACTTCGTTCAATTCTTGTTTGAACTTTTCATACCACGCAATTAGCTGCCTGTTTTCCTCAATCTGCTTTTTAGCCTCTTCTTTGTCTTCACTGGCTCGCCGCATGTTTTCAAGATTCTCCTGCCATACCCTGTCAATATCATCCATTGCCTTAAGAACCATCCTTTTCCCTTCTTCTGCCTGATCTTCTGCCTGCTTGTTTGCTTTGTCGATCGTCTCCTGAACGCTTTGGCGTAAAGAACTGTTAAATTCGTCCCAAATTGGTCCCATATTGACAACATCCTTGTACTCATAATCGTGTACTATTTTTTTGCGCCCCCAAGTAAAGGGATTATACCACTTAGAATCACTTTCTTCGTGACTTCCAACAAGTATTTTCTTTTCTTCGATGTTGGCTTGAATCATACTACTGACTTCTGGCATTCGCAGTGCCTCGGCCTGAAATTCCCGCAATCCATTATTGTCTTCTTTAGGAAAAGACTTCTTCAGAATGTCCTGAACATTTTGCTCATATTCAGTACGCAACTCTTCCAGCCCTGTAAGAAAATCTTTTTGCAACGCCTCTCCAATGACAGTGGTAATATCCATCATCTTCCGTTCTGCGCATAAATCAACTCTGTCTATAATTCGTTCTGCCTTTTGCCTTTCAGGTTGGTCCCCAAAAAGTTCTGTTGTGTCTTCAAGGAACCTAAGCATCTCTGTATGGATTTTTTTATACCGATCCTTCAAATCCTTAGAAGGAACATACTTTTTGTTTTTTATTTTTTGACGAAATGACTTCGCCATATCAATTCGTTCTTTGCTTTGTTCAAATTTTTCTAATTGTTGAACACTCTCTTTAAGTTCTTCTTCGTTTTTTTGTAGCTGTTCCGTTACTCTTTCCACTCCCTCTGCGCGTGCCATTACATGTGCAAATGTGTCTACAGCATCTTTTATTTTTGCCGGAATTGCGTGTTTTTTGATAAATTCATTCAACAACTCCTCCACAATGGGAATCCCACTTAAAATTTCTGCTTTTTCGGTATCTGTTTGCGCAGATTTAATTTTTCGCACGAGGCTATCGTGGCAACGGGAAGGAAGAAAGCCTTTAGAGTGCTCCACCATATTCATTTCTTGCTCTTCCACAAAAAGCTCCGTATATGTGTGAAGATTATTTTTCTGGGATCGAGTCAGATCTTTGCCTTTTTTTTGAATCCGTGCCAGCTTAGCCAATTCGGCGGACGCAGGAACAATCATCGGGTTTTCAATTCCATTTTCCTGTAAGTAGTTGCGGGCATTTTCAAGGGCGGACGTAACACTTTCTCCTTGTTCGGGATCAAACGCATCAATTTTATTGGCGATGAAAACAAAACGATCTTGGGCCTGTCGCCCTCCTGTTTGCATGGCATCTGAAACAAGATTCAGTAAAGATTCATCATCGTTGATGTTCATTTGGGTTGAGTTCAAAACGTACAGCACCATGGACAACGGCTTGCGGGTGATGGCTTCTACAGTGGTTTTGCGATGATTTTTGTCACGAGCATTGTTCGGGCCGGGAGTGTCCACCAGAATTAATTTTGCGCATTGTGTTTCAACAATGGATTCGACATTTCCTTTCAATTCTATCAGTGCTGTATCCGTAGCATCATTCCATTTTGTCAATGTGTCCTGGTCAACAGGCACCCATTCCTCAAGAACGGCACCTTGAACATCTTTTCTTTGGCCCTCAAACTCTGTCATGCCATCGCAGTCTTCTATTCGAGCAATAGTTGCGGTGCATGCCTCATTTTTGGCAGGCATCAGTTCCTGTCCCAACATGGCGTTGATAACGGTTGATTTACCGGAAGACATCGTGGCAATAACATTTACCTCAAAATCCGGCTTGAGTGCTTCTTCAAACTGTTGGCGCAATTCTTTACTTTGAAATTCTTTAAAGGGGCCTGTTTGAGCTTTTTTCAATAATGATTTAAGTCGATCTATCTTGTCGTCTACAGATTCTCTTCCCTCAGCGATAGACAGGGTTATCGATTCTTGATGTTCTTTATTAAAGTTCTTGACGCTGTCCCGGACATCTTCAGCATCTTGAGGAGTGCAGTGAACAGAAAGATTAATTTCGCGTTCTCGATACTCTTCTACAATATTTTCAAGAAAGCCATCAAACCACATTGTCAATCTCTTATTTTTACATCTTTCAAAAAAAGGATTCTCCTCTTTTAATGGGTTCCCATTAATTCTTATATCTGCCTGTACAAGATACGGATTGTATGAAACTTGAACGTCTAGCATGACTTTCCCCTTTTCATGGTTTAGTGTTTATTTGAGTTATTTCTTAGTAAGATGTAATTGTTGATAGCCTTCTCAATTAACGGAATTCCGGTAAGAACTTCCATTTTTTTTATCTGCTGGATATCAATATCCTCTTCCCCCAGTTTGATTTTGCCAAAAAATGTCCCCAATTCCATTTTTTCAAGAGAGTGTATCAACGATTCTTTTGCAAAACGGAAAAAATCATCCGAGGAATCTGCCGCATGGCTCCCATCTTCATCTAATGAATTAACATCATAAAGAGATTGGAATATCTCAGTATAGTATCCCCAATTTGACTCCATGGATCTTATCTGCCGCAACAGGGTGCGTTGTTCTCGTTTGCTCAGGCTTATGGTCTCTGTTTGCTCATACTCATGAATAAGACTGCGCAAAGAGAGGCAAAGTCGGCTCATAGCGGGAATAACAATAGGTGAAGACAGTCCGGTAACTTCTGTTATATGAGTAATAACTTTACGAATAAATTTGATTCCAGATTCGCTTTCAGGATCAAGGCTGTCAAATTTGTTGAGCACGAAGATTATGTGCACGTCTTTGATTGATTTTTTATCAGAAGCAACCGGCCTGTTGGATATAATAGCGTCCAGCAATTCCCGTTCATCATCAATTCCAAATTGCTCTGCATTCAAAACACATAAAACACATCCGAAACTCCCCCTTTCCAGAAGGTCAATGGTGATGGCTGCATGAGATTTATCCATCGAATTATTAGGCCCCGGAGTATCATGCAAACAAATATGGGCATCTTCATTGGCAATATTACAAAAATCTCCTAAAATTTCGACTTCCAAACCTGATTCTGCGTTCCATTGCTCCAAGGTCTTCGGAGAGATGATATCCCAGTCACTCACCCCCTTTTGCGATGTCGTTTGTCTGCCCCAGAAATTGTTTTTCCCATCCAGATTTTCAATTTTCATAATTGTAGCCGTACATGCCTGATTTTGGGCAGGCAGTAGGGGGCTACCTAACATGGCATTGATAAAGGTTGATTTGCCTGAACTCATCGTGGCAACCACAGGAATTGAAAGCAATCGGCCCATCTCCAAACGAAATTGGTCCAGCAATGCCTTTTCCTTTGTGCAAAAGAGACCATCAGAAGTAGCAATCGCTTCAATGAGAGTTTCAAATAAGACAACAGGGATAAAATTAGGTAATTTTTTTATATAGGAAAAAGCCCGTTGTGCATCAGGTGGAGATTTTTTTAATAAGGTAAATTGCCTTTTTATTGCAGGACTCAGATCTGAAGCGGATGCATATTTTGAATATATATTTAATATTTCTTTTTCCTTTTCAGAAAGCTCTTGGTCAGCACGGCTTGTAGCGAGGCTAACGGCAAAAGCCGCTAGTAATATTTTTTCGTATCTCTTTCTATCTTTTATGGTTTGCTGAATTGTCTCCTCTAATGAGTTGAAAAATCGTACCATCGTAAGGTGTGAGGCTTTTTTGCTGACATTTATAATCTTGTCCAATGATTTTCTCGGGAAATAGATAGGTATAAAAAGCGATTCTATCATATGCTCAAATGATAGGGTGTCTAATTTTTCGGGAAAGTTTAACAATGCATAGGCAAACTCTCGTTTAAATTGTTTCCGATGGGATTTTTTCATTTTTTTCTACCTCTTATTGTAAAGACTCTTTGTCAAACACCAAACGGATATTTCTGAATCTTTTCTGAAAGTCAGAACGAATCTTCCTTACTATAGGGACTATAAGCCATGACATTTCCAGGATATGGAAAACCCCTTTTGTTTTTTGTAGCGATTGGGTCAGGTAAAAGGTTTTGTCGAACAGAACTTCTGGGCACGAGGATATTTTGCCTCCACCGTAGATAGATGACGGGAAAGTGGTTCGTAAGTATTTCCACAAACAAAAACACCTCACGTATTTTGAAATAGGCGATGTCGGCAAACAAGAAAGAAAGCCCCCTCCCAATCTCCAAATTTTAGGGGCGTTCATGAAATTTTTTGTTGCAATAGCCCCTGTTTTATGAAGTCGTGTGTCCGTTAATACTCATCTTGATTTTACCAATAATGTGTGAATAACACCGATTGTTCACAACAATTCAAACGAATTAACACCAATCGGTGCTAAAACACAACCCCAAATAACACATGCAAAGGCTTCAACTGGCAAGCCTCTGTATGGTGCAGTGCGCTTTCCCCCGAAATTCGGACCACTGGCTAAGGTGGAGGCTGCGTCCTTAAACTGCTAAGGAAGGGCGTATGACCAAAACTAACAAAAGACGGAAA
>PDWI01006012.1_pt1 | contig 15429 bp, 22 predicted proteins | sample 1430891 | NCBI WGS metagenome assembly PDWI01 (sample SAMN01162508, study PRJNA174530) | Oral metagenome, whole genome shotgun sequencing project. | biome: Marine environment; feature: Marine mammal; material: Swab sample of the gingival sulcus; isolation source: swab sample of gingival sulcus... | reverse complement strand
TGGAGAAGATAGCTTGCTTAAAGAAACTATTTCTCAAAATAGAGTGGTTCTATGAGCTGGAAAAGATCAGTTTTGAAATATCCTTCAACCAAGTAAGAGCGTTATAGGAGTATGATGAAATTTTTGATACCTTGATCCGAATGTTGATATTTCCAATAAAAATGTATATAGCTTTACTCCAAAATTTCAAGGAACAGAACATTTTACTATTCGAATTATTCATCAGTTTTATAGTTATCTGTATGATACTGATATTGATACAGCACCCTGAGACTATACATCAAAAACATATGTGATGAATCCTGATATAGTACTTCCACTTGCAGGAAATAATACAGACGAAATACTGATTAATTATATTCCAGGAGAAGCCTTTCAAAAAATATCATTTTTACAAATCTATGATAAAAATAAGTTAGAAAAAATTGCAAAGCATATTGATCTTAAGGATAAAATAGTTCTTATTGGCCCAGCAGCTGATGGATTTCATGATATATTTTATACTCCAAATGGTTCGGAGTACGGTATGTATATTCATGCAAATATTCTCAATACTATTCTTTCCAAGCAATTTATGACCTATTTTCATAAATATATTGAATGGCTACTCATATTTTTCTTGATTATTCTCTCGGTTCAGGTAAATCTTTCAAGAAACTCGAAAATACTTCTTTTTTGAAACCTTGCTATTATTCTGGTATTTTGGTTTATTTTTCCTATTTCTATTCTTCTTGGTACAAACTTGATTTTGAACTTTCCCTCTGAAATTATACTTTCTCTTTTACTAGCATTCTCAGCTTCAAATATTACTAAATTTTTAGTAGAAGATGCAAATAAGAGAAAACTTAACTCAGCTCTCAGTGAATATGTTAGTCGAGATATTGCTCAAGAAATTCTGATGCAAGATGGAAAAATAGATCTAGATGGAGAGAAGAAACAACTAGTATGTTTTTTTTCTGATATTGAGGGATTTACCAGTATGAGTGAACAGCTCACTCCAGAAGAGCTTGTATGATTTCTCAGGGAATATTTAGGAAGTATGACAGATATTATTATGTGTGAACAGTGACATATAGATAAATATGAATGAGATGCTATTATGGCACTCTGGGGAGTATTTTCAGATCATCAAGATATACAGTATCAACAGGCATGTCGAGCAGCATTGCAACAACAAAGAAAGCTGCAAGAACTTAACATGCAATGGGAGAAAAAATTCGGACATCCTGTTGCGGTACGCATGTGAATTCACGCAGGAGAAGCAATTGTTGGAAATATTGGAGCACCATGACAAAAAATGGAATTTACAGCTCTTGGAGATAACATTAACCTTGCATCACGACTTGAATGAGTCAATAAATACTATGGAAGTTATATTTGTGTGAGTGAGGTCGTATACGATGCAACAAAACATATTTTTTCCTATAGATACCTTGATATTATTCAGGTAAAATGAAAAGACATACCAGTAAAAATATATGAACTGAGAGGATACCTCTCAGAGATGACGGATGCTGAACATGAGCGTATAGATACCTTTACGAAAGCAGTCAAACTATATAGGGAAAAACAATTTACAGCAGCTAAGATGCTTTTTCAGAGTATCACGCATGATGCTCCATCACAAACATATATTTCCCGTTGTGATTTTTATATAAAAAATCCTCCAGAAGACAACTGGAATGGGGTCTGGAGGATGACAGAGATGTAAGTTTTACCACTTAATGGCTTCTTTGCCTTGTTTTTCGAGAATTTCATTTACTCTCTTAAAATGCCCATTTCCAAAAAATCCATTATGAGCTGAAAATGGAGAGGGATGTGGAGACTCTAAAATATAGTGTTTTTTCGTATCGATAAGTGCTTTTTTCCCTCGACTAAAATTTCCCCAAAGCAGAAAGACAATTCCATCACAGTGATCGGAGATTTTTTTGATGACAGCATCCGTAAACACTTCCCAGCCAATTTTGGAGTGACTGGCTGGCTTGCCAGCCTCAACAGTGAGAATGCTGTTTAAAAGGAGGACTCATTGTTTTGTCCAGTGTTCCAGGTTTCCAGAAATTTCCCCTGTAGTTCCTTTTCTCACAGGAGAAGGGAGTCATTCTTGCTCAATTTCTTTGAAAATATTTTTGAGACTTGGAGGGACTTTTACTCCTTCTTGTACCGAGAAGCTTAGTCCATGAGCTTGTCACTCTCCATGATAGGGATCTTGTCCCAGTATCACGACCTTGAGTTTGTCTACAGGAGTATGTTCAAAAGCTGTAAAAATATTTTTTGGATGCGGATAAATCATCTTTCCTGCCTGTATTTCTTTCGCGAGAAAACTTTTTATTTTCTCAAAATATTCTTTTTCAAATTCTCATTGCAACAATGCTTTCCAAGAGCTTTCAAGTTTGAGAGACATAATATTTTTTTAACATATTTATAACACAAAAGAGTATAGGGAGTATGGTATTTTTTGCAAAAATTCATACACTACTTGAAATTTATATATATGTTATAATAAAGAGTTTTTATGTCCTTTATTCATCTGCACACCCACTCACATTATTCGATTTTAGAGGGGCTTCCAAAGCCTATAGATTATGTAAAAAAAGCAAAAGAACTTGGCATGTCGGCCGTTGCATTGACTGATACAGGAAACTTGCATGGTTGTCATGAGTTATATAAAGCTGCAAAAGTAGAAGGAATAAAACCTATCCTTGGGATAGAACTTTTTGTAAAATCTCCATATCAAGAAAAGCTCAATCATAAGCTCGTCTTATTGGCAAAGTCGCTCAAAGGATATAGGAACTTGATATCGCTCGCCTCAAAAGGATCTTTGGAAAACCCAGGGCAAGCACCTGCGGTTGTATTTGAAGATATAGGAGCATTTTCTGAAGATGTAGTATGTTTGAGTGGACCTGTTTCGGGGGAGATTCCTTATCTGATTCTTTCAGGAAAATCAGATGAAGAAATTGTAAAGCGTATTAGAGAGTATCAGGATATATTTGGAGATAAGAACTATTTTTTGGAAATTTTGTATCATCCTGATATACCAAAACAAGAACTTATCACTAAAAAACTCATTGAAATAGGACAGCACTATGATATTCCTTTGGTAGTATGACAAAATTCATATTATATTAACCCAGATGATAAAAGCACGCAGGATGTGATTATGGCTCTGGGAACAGGGCATGAAATAGAGAATCCAGATCGTCCAACTCTGATAGCTGGGAACTATTCATTTTTGACAGAAGAAGACATGCAGGAAATCTTTGGCTATCTTCCTGAAGCCATTGAAAATACACAAAAGATAGCTGACATGGTAGACATCGAAATTGAAACGGGAGGTGTATTGATCCCAAAATTTAAGCTTCCAGAAGAACATTATGAAATTTTTCTGAAAGCAAAAGCGTATCAAAAGACACATCCAGGGACAACTCCGAAAAAAGAACTCACCTCTGATGAGTGGTATCTGAGATATTTATCATTTAAAGGGCTCAATTGGCGACATAATACTGAATTTTCTGAAGAAACTATTTTTGATCTTGTACAAAAAACAGATATGCCCAGTCTGCAGAAAAAGCTGACTGAAACAACACCAGAAGAACTGAAAGACCTCTCTCTTACATACTATTCTACTAAGAAAAAACAATTTTTAGCATGACTCACTCAAGACCTTCAAGACAAGATTACTCGTCTTGAGTATGAACTGGTAGTAGTACATGAAATGGGATTTGATGCGTATTTCTTGATCGTAGCAGATTATATTTGATGGGCGCGTGAAAATAATATTCCTGTAGGGCCTGGTCGTGGTTCAGCTGCGGGAAGTTTGATGGCATATTTGACAGGAATTACAGATATTGATCCGCTTCCCTATGATTTACTATTTGAACGATTCTTAAATCCTGCTCGTGTGTCTATGCCGGATATAGACACTGACTTTGCGGACTCTGATCGAGACAGAGTAGTAGAATATTGTCGAAATAAGTATGGGGCAGATCATGTGGCTCAAATCTGTACTTTTGGAACTTTTGCAGCTCGTGCTGCGGTCAAGGATGTTGGTCGCGTCATGGGAGTGCCGTTTGGAGAAATGAATGAACTGGGGAAACTCATTCCAGAAAAACCAGGAACCAAGCTTGCAAAAGCTCTTGAAGAAGCTCCAGAATTTAAGGAAGCTTATGAAACAAATAAAAAATATAAAACGATTATAGACAATGCTCTTAAAATCGAGGGAAATGTGAGACAACTCTGAGTCCATGCCTGTGCGGTGATTATTGCACCAGAACCCATGACACAGTTTACGGCACTTGCGCATCCTCCCAAAGATGCTGAGGCAATTGTAACACAGTATAGTGCGTATCCACTGGAAGATTTGGGACTTTTGAAAATGGATTTTCTGGGGCTGAGAAACCTAACTATTATTAAACGAGCTCAAGAAATTATAGCATTTTCCAAACAGAAGAAAGTGGACATTTTGGACATTCCGATGGATGATAAAAAAGTGTATGAAATATTTTCTCATGGAGATACTACGGGAGTGTTTCAGTTTGAATCAGAGGGAATGCGCAAATATCTTCAAGATCTTGCTCCAGATAGGTTTGAAGACTTGATTGCGATGGTATCACTCTATCGTCCTGGTCCATTGGCTTATATTCCGAGTTATGTTGAAAGGAAACATGGTCGAGAAGAGGTAGAATATCTCTTACCAGCTTTGAAGGAAATTCTTGAGAAGCAAAAATATTCACCTGAAGACATAGCTGAAGAAAAACGCAAACTTGAAGAAGATCTTGGTCCAATTCTTGATGTGAGCTACGGAATTGCGGTGTACCAAGAACAATTGATGTTTATTGTGCAGTATATGGCAGGATTTTCTCTTGGAGAAGCGGATCTTCTCAGACGATGAGTGGGGAAGAAAAAAATAGAAGTTATCGAAGCGCTGAAAAAAGAATTTATTACCAAAGCAGCAGATTATAAATGATATAAACCAGAAACAAGTCAGTTTATTTATGAGGAGATGATTCAGCCAGCTGCCAACTATTCTTTTAACAAATCTCATGCGGCTTGTTATGCCTTTATTGCCTATCAAACCGCTTATCTTAAAGCGCACTATCGAACCGAGTTTTTGACCTCTATGATGACTTCTGATGAGGAAAATATGGATAGAATTATCCTTGAAGTAGGGGAAGCACAAGCAAATGGAATCGAAATTATGCGACCAGATATCAATGAATCATTAAAGCATTTTACCTATGTCGATGATAGTCACATTCGTTTTGGACTGAAGGCGATTAAAGGATTGGGTGATGGTCCAATAGACGCTATTATTGCAGCTCGAAAAGAAAAAGCTTTTGACGATATTGATGATTTTATCAAACGAGGAGGCAAGGAAGTACTCAATAAAAAATCCCTTGAAGCGCTGATATACGCTGGAGCTATGGATGCCTTTGGAGAACGAGCCAGTATGCTAGCGAGTATTGATGAGATGTCACGAGCCGCAAAACAGGAAGAAAAACAAAAGCTTTCTAGCCAGATAGGCTTGTTCGAAGCAGGACTTGGAGGAGAGGATTTTGATGATAGTTTTCACTTGCAAGAAGCTCTTCCTCTTAGTTATGAAAAAAAATTATTTGGAGAAAAAGAAGTACTTGGTTACATGGTGTCTGGGCATCCACTTGATGGACTTCGTCCCTACTGCCAGCGTCGTAGTCGAAATACAAAAAATCTCAAAGCAGATATGGCTAGCCTTAAAGTAGCCAGTGAAAAAGATGAAGAAACATTTAAACAAACACTCCAAAAACAGCAACTTTCAGCCCTAGGAATCATTATCGATATGCGAAAAATCATTACGAAAACAGGAAAAAATATGATGTTTTTATATTGTGAGGGCTATGACTATGATTTTGAAGTGACGATTTTTGATAGAGATTATAATGCATATAAAGACACATTAGAAATTTGAAAAATAGTGATTGTTGAGGGAAATTTAGATGTGAATTTTGAGTATAATAGAAAAAATATTCGGAGTCGAAAAATAACGACGGCTCATTTGACACAAGTGAGACAGCAAGCCAAAGAAATGGGGCTGTTTGATGGAGGCAAGAGAATATCTCTTATAGCTCAAAGTGAAGAGAAAGTTCTCACTCCAACTCCCCCCCAAGGGGAGAAAGAGCAAGTTGCAGAAGATGTAGTAGGAAAAGAAGATACGAATTTTGAAGCAAAACTGGAAGAAAAAATTATCCAAAACAAAACAGAAAAACCTGAAAAAAATCAACCTGAATCAGCACTTAAAGAATATACCATAGAACTTCCAGCAGGCACAAGGCTTGAGCAGATTCATACGCTCAAAGATTTTTTACACTCACAGGAACTAGGAGACATACAAATATATATTCTCCTCTCTGGGCAAAAAGTCGATACCAAAATAGCTCTTGTCTCTCTCACAGATTTGAAAGTTTGGGTAGATGATAATTTATAAAAGGTATAAAGATACTATAACCGTTTCTCTAAAAACGCATCCCACTCTTGTTTTTGACTATCATAGTAGAAAATAGGAATCACGATAAGCGTGAGGATAGAACTTACGAGAAGTCACCAGATAATAGCCCAAGCAAGTCCACTCCAGACGGGATCTCAGATGATAGTAGCAGCTCCAAATACGGTAGTGAGAGAAGTGAGGATAATAGGAGCAAATCGAACATATCATGCCTTGAAAATGGCTTCTTCTATAGTGACTCCATTTTTTTTGAGTACGGTAAGATATTCAATGAGAATAATAGCATTTCCTACAACGATACCTCATAGCGCAATAATACCTATCATAGAGGTTGCGGAAAAATATTCGTTTTGTATGAGATAGAGTAAGGTAAATCCAGGAAATACTCCGAAAAAACTCAGAAGAAAGGTAATCATAATAATCCCCGCAATACGAAAGGAGGCAAACTGTCCCACGAGAAGAAAATATATAGTAAGAAGACTGAGTATCATGGCAATACCAAGATCCTTAAAAGTATCCATAGTAAGTTCCCATTCTCCTCCCCATTCAATCACATACTGTTTTCCATCCTCTTTTCCTTGAAAGTGGATACTATATGGAGACCAAGAAACTTGTTCGTATGTTTCACCACTAAACTCCTCAGAAAGAAAGATTTGAAATAAGCGTACACTTGGATAGACAAGAGAATTATCCCCCATTTCTCCATAAATATAATGCGTATGTTCTCGTTTGTCGCTATATATTTCAGGAGATACAAAATCATAATTTATTTGAGCAATAGAGCTGAGTGGTATTTTTTGTCCTGCTGTATTGGTGAAATGGATATCTTCTAGGAGAGAAAGGGAGTCTCTCTGATCTTCTTTCACTCATAAAATGATTTGGCTTGCTTCTTGAGAATACGGGTTATTAACAAGACTTATTGCTTGAGAATGTAAAATAATACCAAGTGTGTGTGCGACTTGCTGTGTGCTGAGTTTTGCAAGGCTGAGAGATTCATGATCAATATGTATTTGTATTTTTTGATAGGTACTTGATTCAGAATTTCATATATCTTCGATACTGTATTCTTGCTGGATATTTTTAAGTTCGTTTTCTATTTTTTGTCGGAAAATTTCTAAATTTTCAGGATTTGCGGTCCCTTTTATTTTGAGAAGGAAGGTAGCTCGTACCGGTGGTCCAGGAGGATCTTCTAGGAGTCGAATTTGTAAATCAGGATATTTTCCTAGTAAATAATCTCTGAGAAGTGGACGGAGAGAAATAACGAAACGTTCAGAATTGAGTCGAGAACTTCAAAAAATTTTTTTATATTCTTTGGGAGAATAGAGGTTGATACGTGAAGAAATTTGATTTTCAGAGATTCGAAATGCTCCACCTCGAAACAGATTTGAAAAATCGTTCATAAATGCTTGTCCACTCGTTATACTTATAGATTGTACGGCCTGAAGTTCACGAGGAAGGTTTTGAGTATTTTGAAAAAAATCTATGACATCTGCTTCAACTTCCTGAATTTTTTGTATATTCCATCATCTCGGAGCATCTATCCAAAGATATATTTGATCTTTATCTGATTTTGGAAGCATACGTGCTTGAAATATTCCAAGATAGATAGGTGCAAGAATAACAAAAAAGAGAGAAAACCAAAAAAGGAGCTTAAATCGTCTTCTATGTTTTCTAGATTTTTCATCTGTATTAATAAAAAACTTCATAATTTTCAAATATTTTTTTCGGAGTTTGAAAGCACTTTCATGGTCTTTTGGAGGAGTGTTTGTATTGGAATGTGAGTCTACTTCAGGAGCTTGAATATACGAAATCCAGGGATTAATACTTAAGGCGATAAGTATAGAAATAAGGAGCGTCCAAATGGCAAATTTTGGTATAGCTCCAACATATTCTCCCATCATACCTCCTACAGCAAACATGGCTCAAAATGCAAGTAGGCGAGAGATCGTTGCAAGTATCATACCAGCTCATACTTCTTGTACTCCACTCAGCACTGCATCAAGTTTTGATTGCCCTGTTGTTCATCGTTCTTGTAAGTGTCGTGAAATATTTTCCACAACAACGGTCGAATTATCAACGAGCATTCCCAAAACCAAGATAAGAGCAAAGAGGGTAATTCTATTAATGTTTTCTCCAAAGATAAGAGCAATAAGAAAAACAAAAAAGAGAGTAAGAGGGATAGAAATAGCCGTATTGAAGGCATTTTTTACTCACAGATATATAGCAAGAACGATAAAAACAATAATAATTGATTGAAGTAAATTCATTAACAGCATGTTGGTGGCATGTTGCGCCGTTACTCCTTCATCTTGAATAATGTCTATCTTAATATCATCAGGAAGAGTATTCTTAAATTGTTCTACCGATGTTTTAATTTTATTGGTGACGAATACAGCATTTGAACCAAGGCTTTTCCCAACTCAAAGAAAAACAGCCTCTCTAGTGCCTTCTCCTATTTGGGTATAGTGACTCTCTTTATCGATGCGTTGCACTCCAGAAAAAATTTTTGCGATATCTTTGAGATAGAGAGGAGTTTCTCCTCTTTGAGCAATAATAATATTTTCTATTTGTTCTTTTGTTGCGACTCGCCCATGAACAGAAACAAAATTTCGTATTCCATTATTGTTATGAATATCTCCACTTGGAAGTGAGAGATTATTTTTTTTCAGAATGGTGTAAATTTCCATAATATCAGTATTTCGTGCTTGAATTTTTTCAAGATCGAGTTCTACCACTATATTTTGAGGGAATCCTCCTACAATATCAAGTGTTGTAACATTTGGAATTTTTTTAACTTCTGTTTTGAGAAGATTGGCAATCTGTCTCACATATATATAGGCTTCTTCAGAAGAAAGTCTTTTTTCGGTATCTTGAGGATAATAGCTAATAGCAAAGGTAATTTGAGGAAGTTCGTCAGGATCGATACTTTGTATGCTTGGGCGATGTATTCATAATGGCATATGCTCAAGATTTTCAGAGAGTTTTTGCGTGAGGCGAATTTTAGCCTTTTCTTTTTCTGTTCCGACTTGAAATTTCACCATTACGGCTCCGAAATTATCCCCAGCTGTTCCGTAGACTTCATCTACTTGCTCGAGTTCCATAATCTTGTTTTCGAGTGGAGCAACAATAAGTTTTTCAGTATCTTGTGCATTAAGTCATGGTGCTTGTACTATTACTTGAAATGCAGGGACGACAATACTTGGGTTATATTGTTTTGGGAGTACAAAATAACTCATAAGTCCTGACAAAACTGTCACAAGAACTAAAATAAAAGTGAGTTTTCCATTGTGGATAAAAAATCCTGCAATTTTTTGAAACATAGTTTAATGGGTTATAAGTATTTCTCCATCATAGAGATGTTCTTTTCCTTGGGTGATAATAGTATCTCAGAGATTGAGTCATTGTATAGCGCTGGAAGTGGTGTTTTGTTTGAGTATATCTATATGCTGAAAGTGAACGACTCCATCTTCTAAAACATAGACTCCAGGACTCATAAATTTTTGAATAATGGCTGTATTTGGAATAATCAAACTTTGTTTTTGAGGAGTATTTTGGGAATTACCGTGTAAGTAGACTCGAGCCATACTTCCTATTTTGATCTGAGCTTTTTCTTGTTTATCGAGAGCAATTTCTACCATATTTTTTTTCGTGAGAGCTTCTTTACTTGGGTAAATTTTTTGGATTTTCCCCTGTATTTGATTCGGAGTTCCTTCTATACTCATGTTCACGATTTCACCAACAGAGAGTTGTCGTATTATGTCATCTCATACTCCAATGCGAACTTTTAAGCTTGTATCATCGGCAACAACGAGTACCGGCATTCCGCTTCCACTTATTTGTCCTACTTCACCAAGTTTCTGTACGACTACTCCATCAATAGGGGAAATAACATGTGTATTCTGTATCATTACTCCTGCAGTATTTTGTTCTCCTCTAGCTTGAGTGATTTTACTTTCGATTTCTGCAAGGGTACTTGATTTTTGTTTTTTGAGAGCGTTGAGACCTGCGAGTGCTTCTTTGACTTGCTGTTCTGAAATATCTTTTTTTGTGCTGACTTCATGGACGCGTCCTGTTCCCATGAGACTATACTGTTTGAGTGTTTCTTGTGCTGTTGTAAAAGCACTTTCAGCAAGCTCTACTTGTTTTTTTAAGAGTTTAACTTGCATTTCAGACTCACGAGAAAAATTCTCCATATTTTCTAAGCTTCCTTTGAGTCCAAGGAGATACTCTCCAGAAACACTCAAAAGAGAGGATTCAATATCTTGTATAAACTGAGAAATTTGTTGTTTAAATTGATCTATATTTTGTTGAGGAAAGGCGAGATTGGCAATAGAATTATCACTGCAGGTATAGAGATCATTTAAGAGCACTTTGAGTTGTTCAGCAAGCTGAGATCCTACTTGAGCAACCTGTTTGATTTTTTTATTTTGAGGCTGTGAATTTTCTATATTTGCTTCATAGAGGGTTTTATACTCCAGAAATAAACGATGTGTCTTATAAAATTCCTGTTTGGTATTATTAAGAAATATACGATCTCGGACTCAGAAATAATCTTCAAAGCTATCATTTTTTTCTTTATTTTTTTCTGTGACTCCCAAGAGGCTATCACTAAAATCTATAATATTTGTGTATAAGATGACGCTTCGTGAAATAGCATTTTTCGTATTATTGTATATTTGATTTTTTTTCGTTTCTAGCGTGAGCTCACTTTCTTCTAAGTTGGTTTGTGCTGTTTCCAGTCAGAGTTTTGCTTGGTGAACGGCACTTTGAGCAGTTTGTATTTGTTGCTGTGTAATACTTTTCGCATCTTGCAGTCCTGTTTGCATACCACTATTTCCACTTTGAGCTTGTTCTACTTTGGCTTGCATGGAAGCTATTTGTGCATCAAACATCAGAGCTGTTTGTGTTTTGAGGGATTCCAGATTTCCCACAATACCTTGAGCCGAATTGTATCATACGCCAGCCTCGTTAGCATCGACTTTTGCAATGCGTTCCCCAGCCGAGACTCGTTCTCATAGAGCCTTTAAAAATAGAATTTTCCCTCCAAGCTTTGGAGCAAGTTGTATGGTTTGTTCTCCTTCTACATAACCAATATAGGTTTTTTGAAGGGAGAGGCTTCCACTTTGCACAGCTCCTGTTTGGTAGTATTTTTTTGTCACTTCCTGTTCTTCTCAACAAGAACTCAGAAGAAATACGAGCGAAAGAAATAAGAGTCAAATATATGTTTTCATAGAGCTATTTATGGAAGTAATTTTTTATTGAGTTTCCACATAGTAAGAATCGTCTTTATTTGGAGATATACGAGTGGAAGTAGGAGTAAGATATGGAGAGAAGAGAACTTCTCGAGTTCAGTATTTTTTACGAGTCCTGCATGTAAGAAGAAAAATCAAAATACAATCAGTGCTACTCCTGGACATATAAGTGCATAACTTTGAGGTGATTTTTCTTTTCCGTGAATGTAGTTTTCAAAATATTTGTTTTCCTTCATAACTTTATATCCAAGAAATCCGAAAATAAGCTGGAGTGAGAAGAAAAAACCGGTGAGAAGAAACAGACTCCCCGTTTCTGTGTGCATATTGAGTCCTGTATGAATCCCATGTTGAAAACGAACATAGGTAATTCCGAGAAGTGTCAAAATAGGAATAAGCACCCAAAATGTTGGAGATGCTTCTACAGCTAATCCATGCTTGAGCATAGACTTAAAACCGAGAATAAGCTTAATGATCCCAAAAAATACAGCAAGAGTCACAAAAAATAGGGATCCGAGCATAGCAATAATCACGGTTGTTTGGTTATGACTCATGGCAGCACTTGCAGCATAACCTACAGCAATCATAGAAAATGCCATGACGGCAATCATTTGCGAGAGATTATTATTTTTTGTGAAATCAAAACCAGTATGAATAATACGAGTATAATAGTTTGCAAAAATCCTCACTGCGTATATTCCTACAAGGGTAAAAGCAAGAATTGCGCCTGGAAAAAGGTATTCTACTATTTCCCAAAGTCCAGGAATAAAAACTGCTCAAAAAATAAATCCAACATTGATACTCATGGCAAGCGTGAGAGGAATCGTCATGAGACTCACTTCAGCATTACTTTGAAAAAGTTTCTGGTATGACGCAGATGTTTTGTATTGTGCGAACTGTCTGAGATTCCAGATGAGGAGATATATATGTCTCAATCCAAAATATGCAATTCAAATAAAAGAAATACATATCATAAGCATATAGCTAATATTTCCAGCACTAAAATAATGTATAAGTGAGTCAAAAGTAGCGATAGGGCCAGAATGTTTGGTAAGAAAATTGAGGTACATAAAAAATGTTACGGCAATTCCTCCAGATCCAAGACTGGCTAGAAAATACTGTGGATGGTAGTTTGTAAAAGGTTTCATAGGAATATGTATTACATTATAAACGACAATAGGTATTTTTGAGTGTTTCAAGTAAAGTAAGGATTTTTTGGTCATGAATAGCATAAAATACTTCTTTTCCTTCTTTTCGGCTTTCGAGAATTCATTGCTGTCGCATTTTGAGGGCAAATTGACTCGCAAGAGATTGTGATATACCAAGTTTTTGAGTGAGACTTGAAATATTATGTTCTCATTCAGATAAAATACAGAGCATAGCTAAGCGTTTTTCATGTGAGAGTATTCAAAGAATTTCACTTACTTTTGGGGCTTGTTGCACTATCATTTCATACATATAAATATATTATTATATAATAATATGTCAGAGATTATAAAAAACAATATTTTAAAGTCAAATAAAATTTTCTCTTTTGCATAAAAAAAGAATACATTGAAGTATTCTTTTTTATTTGTTTCAAGATTTAAGCACTTTTCTTGTTTTTCTTTCTTTCATTCTCTTTGAGCCATTTTTTTCTGAGTCTAATGTTTTCAGGAGTGACTTCTACATATTCGTCGGGAGAGATATAGTCAATTGCTTCTTCGAGACTCATAATCTTTGGAGGAGTAAGCTTGAGGGCTTCATCTGATCCACTGGCACGAACATTGGTGAGTTTTTTATTTTTCGTAGCATTTACCGTGAGGTCTTGGTCTTTTGAAGATTCTCCAATAATCATCCCTTCATACAGTTCAGTTTGAGGGGTGATAAAAATCGTTCCTCTCTCTTGGAGATTAAAGAGTGAGTATGCCATAGCTGTTCCATTTTCCATAGAGATCATTGATCCTCTAGCTCTTTTTTCAATAGCTCCTTTATATGGAACATATTCCTCAAATGCACTCGAGAGGAGTCCTTCCCCTTTCGTGAGGGTAGTAAACTCAGATTTAAATCCAAGTAATCCTCGTGTTGGAACCATAAACTCGAGATTGGTGACTCCATTTTCATCAAACATATTAGTCATTTCTCCTTTTCTTTTTCCAAGTTCTGCAATGACTCCCCCAGAAGATTCAGAAGGAACAGAAATAGTTACGCGTTCTATTGGTTCCATTTTTTGACCATTTTCTTCATGCATAATTACAACAGGAGCTCCAACTTGCAGCTCATATCCTTCTCGTCTCATGGTTTCAATCAGAACAGAAAGATGAAGTTCCCCACGACCAGAAACAGTATAGTTTTCTCCTGTATCAAAGTCTATTTTGAGTCCTACATTTGTTTCGAGCTCTTTTTCGAGCCTGTCTCTGATTTGCCTACTAGTAACAAATTTTCCTTCTCGACCAGCAAATGGGGAGTTGTTGACGAGAAACTCCATTTTAAGAGTTGGTTCATCAATACTAATAGCTGGCATAGCCTCTGTGTTTTCATCAGTAGAAACGGTTTCTCCAACAAAAATATCTGGGATTCCAGCAATCGTAATAATATCTCCAGCCTCTGCTTCTGTAACTTTTACTTTTTCAAGTCCTTCATTAGTGAGAATCTCGCTAATTTTTCCTTTTCTTTTTGTTCCATCATTTCCAGTAACCCAGACCTCTTGTCCTTGTTTTACTGTTCCTTCATATACTCGTCCAATTCCAAGTCTTCCAAGGAAATTATCATAGCCAAGATTTGCTATTTGCATTTTAAAAGTTTTTCCTGCATCATTTGGAGCATGTTCTACTTTCTCCATGATAAAATCAAGCAGTGGAGTAATATCTTTTTGCTCATCTCCTTCTTGTCTCCATGCAAGTCCCTCGCGAGCAATTGCATAGATAGGTTCGTAGAGGTGATTAAGTTGATCTTCTTCAGCTCCGAGTTGGACAAAGAGATCAAAGAGCTGATCGACTACCCATCCAGGTCTTGCAGATGGTTTATCCATCTTATTAATAACCACGATAGGATGCAATCCAAGTTCAAGTGATTTTTTGAGGACAAACTTTGTTTGAGGCATTGGTCCTTCATAGGCATCTACCACAAGGCAGACACTATCAACCGTTCTCAGTACGCGTTCTACTTCAGAACCAAAGTCAGCATGCCCTGGAGTATCCACGATATTAATTTTATTTCCTTTATATCGGATAGAAGTGTTTTTTGAGTAGATAGTGATTCCTCTCTCTTGTTCTTGCGCGTTAGAGTCCATGGCTCTTTCCTCAATACCCACACGGGTATCAAAGCCATCAGCAGCTTTAAGAAGCTCATCTACAAGGGTTGTTTTCCCATGGTCTACATGGGCAATAATAGCAATATTTCGAAATGACATAGATAATTTTTTAGGTATTAAAAACTCTTACTTTTTTCATAATCCACACCTGAATCCTCTACTCTGTTCAACTTCGAAATAGTCGTCTTTCAGACTCCTTTTCTCACTTGTCCTTTCCTACGAAAGGAGAGGGGCTACACTCTTGATAAAAAGTTTGAGATGCAAATTCGCGGGGATTATAGGGAGAAAAAGGGAAAAAGCAAATAAAAGAGTTGCTTAGATTCTAACACGAAACGCACAATTTGAATTGAGATTTAAAGAAGACTTCGCGAGGAGTTTTGTAATTGAGTCTTTTTCTTGGTCTAGAGTTTAAG
>PDWI01006011.1_pt1 | contig 15431 bp, 12 predicted proteins | sample 1430891 | NCBI WGS metagenome assembly PDWI01 (sample SAMN01162508, study PRJNA174530) | Oral metagenome, whole genome shotgun sequencing project. | biome: Marine environment; feature: Marine mammal; material: Swab sample of the gingival sulcus; isolation source: swab sample of gingival sulcus... | reverse complement strand
GGTTCGCCCCCGCTTTTCTGCCACCTCCATCAGCGGGCTGGATACCATTCTTTCAGGAAGCTATATCAATGTTCAACCGGGCACCTCCAGCGTCTCCAGCCGTACATTTGTTGCCGCCGGGCAATCGCCCCCTCCGCCGGAAAATACCCCGGGGCTTCATCTTGTTCTGAAAGCAAGGGAGCTGGGTTCATTGCAGGTGGGCAGTGGAATCTACCATAAGAATATCCAGATTGGAGAGATAGAGCAGACCCGGCTGCTGCCGGGAGAAGACAGGGTAGAACTACGGGTGATTATTCAGCCAGCCTACACCCAGCTGGTGCGGCAAGGCAGCCGTTTCTGCAATGCAAGCGGCATACAGATGACAGGCAATATCTCTAATATATCGCTGAAAATTGCCTCTTTGGCGGCTCTTCTGCGGGGAGGAATAGAACTTTTTACTCCGCCAGCACTGAACGATACCCCCTTTGCCAAAAATCATGCCAGTTATCCGCTTTACACCGATTTTATCGAAGCAGAATATGGCCTGCCGCTTGCTCTGCGCCTTAATTCCAGCCACGGGATTGTGGAAGGTTCCACCAAGATTATCTATCAGGGGCTGGTGGCAGGCACGGTAAAAAAGCTGGAAATGAATCCCGGCAAGGGCAACGGTGTAACGGCGCATATCCAGCTTGATCCAAGGGCAAAGGAGATTTTACGGGAAAACACCAGATTCTGGCTGGTAAAACCGGAAATAAGCCCGGCTGGAGTGCAGAACCTGCGGCTTTTTATCACCGGCTCCTATATTACCTTCGAGCCGGGCGACGGCAAATTCAGGGATCATTTTGATATTCTGCCCGCCCCACCAGCACAGCTCCCCAAACAGCCGGGCCGACTCTTTCACCTGCAAGGGGAAGGCCGGGTGGTGGCAACAAGCGGTTCTCCGGTATATTTCAAGGGTATTCGCATTGGCGAGGTTGTCTCGGTTAATCTTGATAAAAAAGGCAGCGATATTAACACCGATATTTTTATCTATCAGGATTATGTACACCTGATAAACAGTAAAAGCCTGTTCTGGCTACAATCGGGGGTAAAGGCAAGGGCCGACATTACCTCCGGTCTCTCTTTTGAAACCACACCTCTTGCCTCAATGCTGTTTGGTGGCATTGCTGTCTCTTCTCCGGTAAAGGCCAAGGCTCCGGCAAAAGACCAGATCTTCCCTCTCTATGCCGATTATGATGCCGTCAATGCAAGGACAACGGCTCTTTATCGCAATGAAAAAATCATCACCCTCATAGCAGATAACGCAGGATCCCTTACTGTCGGAGCCCCGGTTTTGTTAAAGGATATTCGTATTGGCGAGATAAAACGGCTGTCATTTGAAAAAAACAGGGAAAAGGGCGGGGTAAGAATTGAGGCAGTAATTTATAAACAATACCGGAAACTGATAAACCGCCACAGTCGTTTTTATAACAGTAGCGGGGTAAAGGTACATGCCGATTTACAGGGCGTTAATATTGAGGCAGGGTCGCTGGTTACGGTAGCTGCTGGTGGTATAACCTGCATCAATCTGCCCGATATGCCGCCCAGGGCAAAAAAAGCTCCGTGGAAACTGTATCACAATAAAAAAGAGATAGAGGAATCCTTGCGCTATTTTACCATTACCATCACAATGGCCGATGCAGAAGGCATCAGGGAAGGTGCTGGTATTTTCTATAAGGGAATCGCCATTGGCGAGATTGACAGGGTGCGTTTTGCAAAGGATATGCAAACGGTTATTGCGCAGGCAAAAATAGAGAAAAAGGCGCGTAATCTTTTCCGGCAAGAGACAATACTCTGGGCACAGCAGCCACAACTGGGGCTGGGCGGGATAAAACATGCCAGGGCTCTGGTGCTGGGAGTAAACCTTGCCATTTTTCCCGGTGGCGGAAAGTTATGCAAAGATTTTACGCTGTCAGCAGAACCGCCCCATGCCAAAATCGCCAATAAAAACGGCATCGGAATTGTGCTGGAAACAACCCATCGTGGTTCAATTGACACCGGCTCGCCGGTCTATTATCGGCAGGTGCAGGTGGGGGAGGTTACCGGATACCAGCTTTCTTCATCATTGCAGAAGGTATATATTTTTGTCAGTATCAAGAACCGTTTTAGGGCTCTTATTCGCAACAATACGCACTTCTGGAATGCAAGTGGCATAGAGATAAGCGGCGGGCTTTTTTCCGGGGTAACCCTCTCTGCTGAATCCCTTGCCGCAATAGCCAGAGGGGGTATAGCTCTTGCCACCCCCAATATTGACAAGAAAAACCGGATTTCTCCCCCGGTAAAGGCGGGGCAGCATTTTCCTCTCCATGAGAAACCGGAGAAGAGCTGGCTTGACTGGCAGCCGGATATAAAGATCTTTGAAAAGGAGGATGCAGCGGCGTATCTGCGTTAAGGACAGCAGGTTGATTCTGCAAAAAAGGGGGAAGGCATCTTAATGCCCCCCCTTAATTTTATCTGATAGGGAATATCAGAAAGAATAGGTCAGGCCGGTGGAGAGACGCACCAGCTCCTGGCCCATGCCTGTGCCGTCTTCATACTCTGTTGTTATACCAATATCATTGAACATATAGGTAGAATCCCCTGTAGTATCCTGATATTTCTGATATCCTGCGGAAATATCCCAGATAAAATTGTGCCAAAAGGCCCAGCCGACAGAGAGATCAACGGCAAACATCTTGCCATCACTGATCTCGTCTTCAGTAACAAGATTACGCAAATAATGGTGATCGGTAGCTTCGCCCTTAACAAACGGAGAAAAGATTGCCCGCCCTGAAAGGCTGATATTATTGGAAAAAAATGCGAGGAAACCGATCCCGATATAGGGAGAAGTCATGGTCTGGTCATAACCCAACCCCGGAATATCAGGGAAAAAACCGACGCTATCGCGAAAACCAAATTCTGAATAGATAAACTTTCCGCCATGATCTCTCATCTCAAGACGGTCCCGTTTAAATCCTAAAATACCCTGTAATATATAATTGTTGCGGTGGAGAAATGTTATATTGGCACTGATATCAACAATAGACGCCGAAATAACATCCGCATCACCCTGCGACCAATGGCTCCAGTCCTCTGCGGTAAACATCCAGTCATAATCGTCCACTGAACCGTTGCCATCAGAGAGTTTCCACCAGCTATCGGCGATTATCGTCAACCACTGTTTATACTGGATGGAGGCACCAATCTTGCCCATTACCAGGGAATCAATATCCCAGCCCAGATGACTGAGATGATAAATTGGCGTTCCGGGTTCAGGGTCATAAACATCCTCATTCATTTTTCCGGTGAAATAGCCCACCCCGGTGCGCACAGCAAACTGCAGGGATTTACCGGAAAGGGCAGGAACCGCCATTTCAACTTCCTCCTGTGCCTCCATACCTGTGGGAGTGGCGGCAAAGCCATACCCCGGCAAACAAAGCAGCATCATTGAGATAACAGCTTTCTGAACCTGCATCATCCTCTTTTTCATCTGACTCCTCCTGTTTAAAAAATATTCTTGTCTTTCATCTTTGTCGGGAGTTGCGTATAATATTCCTTCTCCTAACAACTAATTAAGACAAAATACAAGATAAATGCAAGGACAAAACAGCCATATATATATCTATGGAGAGTTAACTGATTATCTCACCCGGCAAGTACTGCCAGATACCGATGACGAACGGATTCGTCAATCCTTGTCGCACCTTTTAATAGACAGGCTTGGGTTTTTCCGCAACGAACTTGTTTCAGGCAGGCAGATCACCACTTCGTTTGCCGGACAGGAGGTTATCTCCACCATTGATATTATTGCCTGTATTGAAAAACTGCCGCTGATGGCACTGCGCTGCGCTCCGGGTTCTCTGGTGAGCAGGGAGCGGGCAGCCATCGCTGCCGCCCGTATCTGTGATCTTCAGCACCAGCTTCCGCTGGCGGTGGTTTATAATGGACGGGATGCAGAGTTGCTTGACTGCTATACGGGCAAGGTTCTTGCCACAGGCATAGGTGCCATTCCCTCCAGAAAGGAGCTTGAAAAATGGCAGAAAAAACCGCTTTTGCCGCCACAGGAGAGTAAGGCACAGGAACGGGAAAAACGAATTTTAAATACCTTTGACAAGCAATATTGCTGTCTTTCAACCAAATACACAAAAAAAACAGATGCAAAAAAGCTGGAATAAACAGAGTTGGCGTAACTACAAGGCCCAACAGCAACCGTTATGGCCGGACAGGGATGCAGAGCAGAAGGTACTGGCGGAGCTTTCCCTGCTCCCGCCACTCGTCTTTGCCGGGGAGATTCTGGAACTGAAAAAACAACTGGCAAAGGCCGTTGACGGCAATGCCTTTTTACTTCAGGGAGGTGATTGCTCAGAGAATTTTGCCAATGTTACCGCGAAAAATATTCGGGAGAAATTGAAAGTTCTGCTGCAGATGGCAATAGTTCTGACCTATGGTGGAGAGATGCCGATTATCAAGGTGGGGCGTATTGCTGGCCAGTTTGCCAAACCCCGCTCTTCGCCGACAGAAACCATTGATGGCATCACCTTGCCCTCCTATCGCGGAGATATGGTAAATCGTGCCGAATTTAATACAAAAGAGCGCACCCCAAACCCCAAATTTATGCTTCAGGGGTATAATATGGGTGCCTCCACCCTTAACCTGCTGCGGGCATTTACCAGAGGCGGGTTCAGCTCCCTGCACCGGGTTCATGCCTGGAATCAGGAATTTGTCGGCACCTCACCGATGGGACGCAGCTATGACGAACTGGCAGAGCAGATAACCCGTGCAATCCGTTTTATGGAGACCATCGGGTTATCAAGGGATCTGCCACAAATTAACCAGACCCAGTTTTTCACCTCGCATGAAGCCCTGCTGCTTGGCTATGAAGAGGCACTAACCCGCAGGGATCATATCACCGGAAACTGGTTTGACTGCTCTGCACATATGCTCTGGATTGGCGAACGCACCCGCCAGCCCGATGGTGCCCATGTTGAATTTCTGCGCGGAGTGCATAATCCCTTGGGGGTAAAACTCGGTGCCACAGCGACTGCCGAGCAGGTGAAACAACTGGCAGGTATCCTTAATCCAGAGAATGAAAAGGGACGGCTCACCATTATTACCAGGATGGGCAGAGAGAGAATTGGCGAAGTTCTCCCGCCAATCGTGCGCGAAATACAACGGGAGGGGCTGCATATCCTCTGGAGCTGCGATCCGATGCACGCCAACACCTATACCGCATCATCCGGTCATAAAACCAGGAATTTTAACGATATTGTCGCCGAAATCAGTAGTTTTTTTGCCATCCATCAATCAGAGGGAACAACTCCTGGCGGTATCCATCTGGAAATGACCGGAGATGATGTAACCGAATGTACAGGGGGAGCGCATAATATTGATGAGAAGCAGCTGACAAAAAACTATCTCACCACCTGCGATCCCCGCCTTAATGCGGAACAGAGTCTTGAGGTTGCCTTTCAGATTGCACAGATGATCCGCTCATAAGACAGGGCCGGTTTTTGTGTTGCCAGTATTACAATGCTGCAATCTTGCTTGATTGTCACCATAAAGCAGTTATTCTTCAATATGGCGATAAAAGCCACAATCAGCAATCCTTGCAATAATTACAAAAGGAGAAACCATGTTCAGTAATAGATATTATCTGTATATCCGCAGTATCACCGCAGTTGCGGTCTTTATTCTTGCCCTGCACCTGTCAACAGCAACAGCAGCGAGCCTGGAGCAGGATATGGCTCTTGTTGGCCGCACATCAAAGGCCTTTATCAATATTGTAAAAAAGGCAAAGCCCGCGGTTGTCCATATCAAGGTGGAAAAAAGCAGCAGACAACCATCAACCCTTGACAGGCAGCTTGAAGATATTCTGAATAATCCCCTGCTCGAACAATTCTTTGGCCCCTACTATCGACAGTTCAGACAACAGCCGCAACGGCGGGTGCAAAAGGGTCAGGGTTCCGGTTTTATTATCAGCCCGGAAGGACTTATCCTTACCAATAACCACGTTGTTGATCAGGCCAGCAGTATTACCGTAACCCTTTCGGACGACCGTATCTTTAACGCCAAAATCATCGGTACCGATCCGCAGACAGATGTCGCCCTGCTGAAGATTGATGACTCTGAAGATTTTCCGGCGCTGCCTCTGGGCGACTCGGATAAACTCCAGCCCGGCGAATGGGTTATTGCAATTGGCAACCCTTTTGGGCTGAGCCAGACAGTAACCTCTGGTGTTGTCAGTGCTACCGGGCGCAGCAGCATCGGCATCAACGAATACGAGAATTTTATCCAGACCGATGCTGCCATCAACCCCGGCAACAGCGGCGGTCCGCTGCTTAATGGCAACGGAGAGGCTGTTGGTATTAATACTGCCCTTTTCTCCCGTACTGGCGGCTATATGGGAATCGGCTTTGCTATTCCGATCAATATGGCAAAATCGGTTGAGCAGCAGCTGCAAAAAAATGGCAGGGTAACTCGTGGCTGGCTGGGAGTCACTATTCAGAATATGACCAAGGAGCTGGCCAACTCTTTTGATCTGGCCAAGGCGGAAGGCATCCTTATAAGCGAGGTGCAAAAAAATTCTCCTGCGGCCAGAGGGGGGATTCGTCCCGGCGATGTTCTCACCCATATCAATGGAGAGCCGCTCAGAAATATGGCGGACTTGCGCAACAAGGTGGCAATGATGCGGCCATTTGAAAAAGCGAATATTACCCTGATCCGGGACGGCCAGAAAGAGGGTGCCATTGTAACAATCGGCGAAAAACCTGGAGAAGCAGGAGTCCAGCTCCAGCCGGATACCAAAAAACCTGAGCAGTACAGGAAAATAGAGAGATTCGGCCTTACGGTACAGGATTTAACTGAGCAAAACAGGGGAACCTATGCCCCTGGCAGCGGTTTGTTAATCAGTGGTGTTGCACCCGGAAGCGCAGCAGATATGGCCGGCCTGAAACGGGGGCAGCTTATTGAAAGCATCAACCGCAGAGATCTTGGCGATCTTAGAGACCTTGATAGAATCATGCGCAATATCAACAGTGCCCACAAGCTGCTGCTGCGGGTGCGGGACGGTGAATATTCCACCTTTATGGTACTCTCTATCAACAAGTAAAAAACGCAAGACCAAATCCGGCAACAGCAAGAGCCTCCACAAGGGGGCTCCTACTGTTGCTTGCCCTGATCCCGCTTACGAATATATGATTTTCTGGTTTCACAAATCTGTTTGAAAATCTTGACAATGGAGGGTACTTTTTCAAAATCTTCTGTTGAAATTTTCCGTACAACCACCTCGGTATCGGCAACAACAGTGGCAGTACGACGCTTCTCCTTGCCGAAATAGGCCATCTCACCAAAGACACTGCCAGCCCCCATCACAGAGAGCTGAACACCCTTTTCATTAAAGGTTACGGCCTGTCCATAATCAATATAGTAGATACCGTCCGGTTCGGAACCAATCTCTATAATGACCTCTCCCTTGCTGAACCATTCCAGCTTGAAAAAACGCTCCCACTCAGTATCGACAACCAGCGCATGATAGCATTCCGGGTCCATCGCCCGCAACAGCTCTTTCGACAGATGAAACAGACGCTCACCAAGAGAATCCCGCTTCTTCTCCAGCAACTCCATGCCCCGTATTTTGAAATTTGCTGCTGGCCTGGGCATCTCCCGAATATATTCAAGGATACGATCAGTTGCCACATCGTCACTTCCGGTAAGTTTATAAAACATTTCCCGTGCTATAAGCAGCTCTTCCCGCACTTTTGGAAAATCGGGCAAAACGCCTTCAAGGAGATTGCCGCCAAAAAATTCCATTGCCGCATTTTTCCTGCGAATAAAGGTCTTTAACTGCTCCATATCCACGCCGTCGGGAATAAGCAGATTCCCCGGAGTATAGATGGTGAAAAGATTGAGCGGGTGAGGAACACTGGTCAGGCTTACCTTGCCAACATTGACAACAAAGTCATCAAATCCTTGCTGATAGCGGGCAATCTCCCTGTCTACCAAAAAATTCACCCCGAAATAACCGGATAACTCCTCCAGGCGATTGGCCACCGCAAAACAGGAACCGCACTTGATAATTTTACCTGCCAGCTCCGATTCAACAATGGAGCCAAGCATTAACCCCATACGGGTCGGAACCAGATCACCCTTGCCAATAGCACTGGCAAGGCGCATTGCAGCAAGCAAAGCCCTGGTACAGATCGCTGAAAGATCATCGCCTTCCTCCCGTTCAAAAAGCATTATTGAACCATCACCACCGGTAGGTTCTATATCCATCGGATGAAAGCATTCATCACTGAGGATATTACGCAGATTGGTATGATAACGAGTGAGAAAGCAAGAGATCTCCAATGGGCTCATCTCCCCAGAAATATTGGAGTAATGCACCATATCCGTCATCATAATGACGACCTGTCGTTCAACGCCAAGCTCACCCATAGCAGATAATCAAAGATAAATACCCTTTTAAAGACAAGCGCAGTCTCAACCCCATATCCCAATCATTATCAAAGTAAAAACAACACCGAGCAGGATAATTGCAACCGTAATATTTACCGACTCGTCGTCATGATGATGTTCTTCAGACATGCTTTTCTCCTTAATACTTTTATATGGAACTATGGAATATCAAAAAATAGAAGAATTATTCAAGACACCCTGCAATCCCACAAATAGAAAATAGGAGAAAAACCGCAAGGCTTAAATAATCTAACAGAAAAATCAGATAAAAACAATATCCATAATTTCACTAATATTACTAATACCAACAAGTTGAATCCTTAAATCCTCATTTAATCGTTCCCTGTTGCTCTCTGGCAACAGAATCCGGGAAAAACCAAGCCGTGCCACCTCCTTGACCCGCACATCAATATGTCCCACCGCACGCACTTCTCCAGCAAGCCCCACCTCTCCACAAACGGCCATATTTGAGGGAATCGGTTTGTTAAGCAAACTCGACATCAACGCACAAACCACACCAAGATCAAGGGCTGTCTCCTCAATTCTTATCCCTCCTGCTATATTGAGAAAAACATCATGACCATACATATCAATGCCTGCCTTTTTCTCAAGAATTGCACAAAGCAGAGAAAGCCGTTGATGATCGGCACCAATGGATGTTCGCCGTGCAGTACCAAGATTTGTCGGGCTGACAAGAGCCTGCACCTCAACAAGAATGGGTCTGCTGCCTTCCACGCTGGGAAGCACAACAGAACCCGGTTCATCAAGGGGCCGTTCGGCAAGAAAGATCTCTGAAGGATTGGTTACTTCTGTCAACCCTTCTTCCTTCATCTCAAAGACTCCAATTTCGTTGGTTGCGCCAAAACGGTTTTTCACTGTGCGTAAAATACGAAAGGCATGGCTGCGATCCCCCTCAAAATAAAGAACGGTATCCACCATATGCTCCAGCACCTTCGGACCGGCGATATTGCCATCCTTGGTAACATGACCAACCAGCACCACCGGAATATTCTCCCGCTTGGCAAAATCAATCAATTTACAGGTTGATTCCCTGATCTGGGTCACAGAACCGGGCGAGGAGGCAATATCGCTGCATGCAAGCGTTTGCACCGAATCCACCGCCAACAGGGCAGGCCGCATCTCTTCCGCGATAGCGATAATCCGCTCCACCCTGGTTTCGGTTGCCAGATAAAAGCTAGTGGCAAAGGCTCCAAGCCGTTTGGCACGCATCTTTATCTGCCGTGCCGACTCCTCACCGGAGACATATAACACCTGCCGCACCTCTGTTGCCACCCCTTGTAAAAAATGGAGCAGAAGTGTCGATTTGCCAATTCCCGGCTCGCCGCCAATCAAAACCACAGAACCAGTGACAATGCCGCCGCCAAGCACCCGATCCAGCTCTTTGACCGAGCTTTCCAGCCGTTCTTCATCGCCATCGGGGGCATCTTCAAGCAGCACAGGACGAGGGATATCGCCTCTTGCCACCCCTGTCTCAGAAGATGTGGCAGCCGCAAGGCGCACCTCCTCAAGGCTGCCCCATGCCCCGCATTCCAGACATCTGCCCAGCCATTTACGATTTTGATAACCGCACTGCTGACAAATATAGACCCGCTGCTCTTTTTTCTCTTTTGCCATACCCCTTATCCCTGTAAAAGATCTGTTTATAAAAATACAGCTTCCATACCACCGATAAACAAAAACTACCAAATCCGGCAATTTATGGCTATACTGTCCCTGTTTTCAGAGACCAGTCTCTTGCAGATAAATACAACACACTATAGCGATCATGACAACAGATAAGAATCAAAGACATATCCATGCCTCATGGATTCCCCTTGGCACCAGTATTAAACTGATCTTTACCCGCAAACGGCTCTTTTTATGGAGTGCGCTGCTTATCTGTCTTACTATCTTTCTTACCGCATTGGGCGACTGGCTGTTAATCAGCTATGCCGATGAGCTGCAAGCACGACTGCTGCCTGCCGAACCATTAGCCAGCGGCATCTGGGGCTGGATAAAACATGCGGCATGGGCAGCCGGAAGCTGGTTTTTTCTGGTGGTAAGCAGGGTGGTTTCCTTCTATCTCTCCTTTCTGCTGGCCTATACCCTTACCACCCCCGGCTATGGTTTTTTAAGTGCTGCTGCAGAAAAGATGTATGCCGGAGAGTTTTTTGACGAAGATGCTGCATTTTCTATCGGCGGGATGCTGCGGGATATGCTGGAAGGGCTAAAAATAGCGCTCTTTGGCGTGGTTATAACCATTGCTGCGATATTCCTTAATTTTATTCCGGTTATTGGGCAGATAGCAACATTTTTGCTCTATTGCTACTATTCTGCGATGATGTTTTTCGACTATCCCGCATCACGACGCAGATGGCATCTTGGCAAAAAGATTTCATGGATACGCCAGCATAGTGGCCCGGCCTTGCGTATTGGGATTGGCCCGGCGCTTATTTCAATGATTCCATTGATAAATATTTTTGTCATGGCACTTTTTTTTCCTATTCTTACCGTCCATGCCAGCCTTAATTTCTCTGCTATTGAAATTGCCAGAAAACGGCAGGAGCAGGGTAATCCTTAAGCAAAATCTGCTATGAGTCTGAAAAATCTGGAAATAGAGAGAAAATTTCTGCTGAAAAATGATCTCTGGCGGGGTTTGGCGAAAGGCGAGATATATAAACAGGGGTATCTCTGCTGCGATAAAGAGCGTACCCTGCGTGTGCGTATACAGGGAAATAACGCATTTTTGACTATTAAAGGGCTTGCAATAAATGCGTCTTGTCCTGAATTTGAATATAACATCCCGTTGCCGGAGGCAAAATCCCTGCTGACAACACTCTGTATCAAACCAGTTATAGAGAAAACCCGTTATCGTATCCCTGTTGACAACCTTATTTGGGAAGTTGATGAATTTACAGCAGAAAACGAAGGCTTGATTATTGCCGAGGTTGAACTGGAGCGTCCCGATCAACCAGTAGAACTTCCTTGCTGGATCGGCAGGGAAGTAACTGGTGAAAAGCGGTTTTATAATGCCAGCCTTGTCCACCACCCTTACAGCAAATGGAGCGAAGAAGAGAAAAAATGACAGTGCCGCAGCTTCCTCTCAATAATGGCCTTGCCATCCCTGCCATTGGCCTTGGCACCTGGAAATCGGCGCAGGATGACGTTGCCAATGCAGTATTTACCGCCATTAAAACAGGCTATCGTCATATAGACTGCGCACCGGTCTATAACAATGAGCGGGCTGTTGGTGCCGCATTGCAAAAGGCTTTTAGGCAAGGAATTGTGCAGCGGCAGGAGTTATGGATTACTTCAAAATTATGGAATAACGCACATTTGCCAAAGCATGTACAGCCTGCGGCAGAGAGAAGCATCAAGGATCTTGGGGTTGATTATCTCGACCTTTTTCTTATCCACTGGCCGGTAAGTTTTCGCCAGGATATTGCCTTTCCCAAAAAGCCGGATCAATACCTTCCCCCCGATGATAACCGCCTGCTTGATACCTGGCAGGCGATGGAGAAACTGGTGAAAAAGGGGCTGGTGCGCTCCATTGGTGTATCGAACTTTAAAAAAAGCCGCCTGCAACTGTTTATGGAAAATGCCGCAATCCCTCCCGCCATCAATCAGGTGGAATGTCATCCCTGCCTGCAGCAGCAGGAGCTGCTGCAATATTGCCAAAAGGAGGGGATTGTACTGACCGCCTACGCCCCCCTTGGTTCTGCGGATCGCCCGGCAAAGATCAGGGGAGAGGAGGAGCGTCGAGAAATTCTTGCTATGCCCGTTATCACTGAGATGGCTGAAAAGGCGGGTATCAGCTGCGGGCAGCTTCTTCTTGCCTGGGCTGTTGGGCGGGGCGTTTGCGTCATTCCCAAAACAATCAGGGAAAGCCGCCTGCGGGAAAACCTTGCCGCCGCAGAAATTTCATTGACCAGGGAAATTAGTGGACAGCTGGATGCCCTTGATTGCGGTCTCCGTCTTATTGATGCAGCCTTCCTTTGTAGAGAAGGTTCTCCCTATACTCTCGACTGGCTCTGGAAAGATTGAACAGGGAACCCTCAATTACCAGTTAAATAAGAAGTAAAACGAAACGCCATCACTGACAACGGCTAAAAAAAAGCGGCTGCCTGTATATAACAGACAGCCGCAGAAAAACAGTAGAAACTACCAAAAATTACCAGCTGATGGTCTCAAGCGGAACAGGATCAATACCCATTACATACATAAAGACAAGGGCAACAGCAGTAATTGCCAGATAGTAGATAAAGGCAGGAATCGCATTTCTGCGGATAATCAGGCCCTCTGCACCGATACAACCAACGGTGGCACAAACTGCGACAACATTATTTACACAGATCATATTACCAAGAGCCGCTCCGGTAGTCTGGATGGCAACAATAATAACCTCCGGCATGCTGAGGATATTTGCTGTCTGGAATTGCAGGGAAGCAAAAAGCAGATTGGAAACGGTTGCAGAACCAGACATAAAGGAACCAAGTACCCCGACCAGAGTAGCAATAACCGGATAGGCTTCCCCGGAAAGGTTGGCCACAGATTTTGCCATAGTGGTAAGCATGGAATCAAGCCCTGCCGGATTTGCACCGGATTTCAGCATCAACTGAACCATCGCAACTCCAGCAAACAGGGCAATGGCCGCACCAGTAATCTGCTTGAAAGTGGTTTTCCACGATTCAACAACCTTTGCCGGACTCATGCCATGCATAAAGTTGGTAATAATCGCAACCAGAATAAAAGGAATGGTACCGGGGAGATATGCCCACTTCAGCGCATAATTCAAGCCGTCAATACCAAGTACATTATTTAAGTTGAACGTTTGTGCAGCAAGAAGCCCTTTTAAGCCAAGAGACGGAATCCGGGTAACAACCAGAATAAGGGCAATCAGTACATAAGGCATCCACGCCTTGACAAGCCCCATTTTTGCCTCACCGACATCCCCGGTATCCTCTGCGGATTTCCAGTTTGCCTCCCAATCTTCCTTGGCAGGAAAATCCCAGGTGTCCTTTGGCATAAGAAAGCCTTTTTTTGCTGCCATAATGATGATTCCCAAACCGATAAAAGCACCAAGCAGGGAAGGCAGTTCAGGCCCCAGGGTTGAAGCAATAAGCACATAGGGGATAACAAAGACAAGACCTGCAAAAAGTGCAAAAGGCATAACAGCAAGAGCAGGCTTGATAGAACGCTCCTTGCCGAAGAAACGGCACATAATGGCAATACCCAGCAGCGGTACAAATACACCAACAATGGCGTTGGGGATAGCAACCCACTGAGTCAGTGCCATCTTGAACATTTCCGGGTCAACATTGGCATCTGCAAGGCTGGTGCCAAGGGTTTTCATTGCCCCGCCCAAAATAGGCGTTCCTACTGCACCGTAAGGAACCGGCACAGAATTGTAGATCAGGGCAACCATTGCTGCTGCCAGCGGAGGAAAACCAAGACCAACCATCAATGGTCCAGCCAGAGCTGCGGGAGTACCAAAACCGGCAGCACCCTCAATAAAGGCACCAAACATGAAACCAATAATGATTGCCTGAATCCGGCGATCATTGGTAATTCCATTGAACCCATTATTGATTGTCGTCATGGCGCCAGAGAGCTTCATGGTGTTGAGAATAAGGATTGCACCAAAGATAATAATCAGAATATCAAGAGCTTTGAGGCACCCGAAGAACGAGTAACCCAGCAGGTGATGAATATCTATCTTCCAGACAAATCCAGCGACAACAACGGCGAGAAGCCATGAAAGCGGCAAGGCTTTTTTTGCCCCCCAGTTGAAGCCTACCATCAACACAATGGTCAATAAAATTGGTGAAAAGGCTAGCAAGGCATTCATAAACAACAGTCTCCTTTGGTAAATTGATTGATAAATAAACGCCAGCCACCCCATTGCAGGGAACGGCGCCAGGAAAAACCCAATCTAGCGGAAACCATACCCCGGCGGCAAGCCTCTCATTCTATTTTTTCATCTTTTTTTGCTATTGGTCTATTAATAAACCCTTAAAGAGGGAATATGAAGAGGAAAAAACATATTTTTATATAAATTCATGTATAAAATAAATAAAAAATATGTTTTTTTATGGGGTATTTTAAGATTTATACGCAGAACAACAAAAATATATTTATATAAAAATATTTTTTTTGCAAAAACCATAATCATGGTTTTTATCTGTCCAAAAGCAGTCCTCCCTGAAAACAATAAAAAATCAACGCTATAGCATCTTAATCTGTGCAAAATAATCGTCCAGATACTGCTGAAAATCACTATCGGCAGACTGCTTAACCAATGCCTTCTCCTCTTGCCATGATGCCGTTGCATCGGCGGCAACCTTGGCCTTCTCCGCTGGAGTCAACCCTTTCTTGCGGCTTTTTTGGGTATGGCGACGACTAAGGTCTGTAATAAAACGGTGATAACTCATGGCACCGCCCCCATCTTCCCCTTGCAGGCGACGGACAATGCGGGCCGAAGGAGTGAGTTCCGGGGTATGGATCAGCTCAAGCTGGCGCTCAACAATGCTTAAATAATGAGGACGAAACTTCTCCCTGTCCATCGCTTCAGCAATGGGGCGCATCTGTTGCAGCACCTTATCTCCCCAGTCGGCAAGGGAAATCTCTCTGTTGCCAGCCATAAGCATAAGCCCCGGTTTCCTCCCCCGTGAAGCGGCAAGGACACTGTTTTTCAGTGTCGTTTTTTCCTGCTCCTCTTCTGTGAATGGAGCCTCGGTAAAAAGGCAGTAGAGCATAAAAATTTCCAGAAAATCCATCTGCATCTGACTGATTCCCGCCCAGTCGAAACAGTTAATATCAAGCGCCCGCAACTCAACATAGGCAATACCCCGCCGGGCAAGTCCGCCAAGGGTAGTTTCACCACGCAGGGGAATCTGCTTTGGCCGGGCAACACCATAATATTCATTTTCAATCTGCATTAAATTGGTGCTGATCTGCTGGAGTTCGCCCTGTTTATC